>MDTD01122982.1_pt1 | contig 246456 bp, 216 predicted proteins | sample 811221 | NCBI WGS metagenome assembly MDTD01 (sample SAMN05326646, study PRJNA326480) | marine metagenome | isolation source: seawater | place: Pacific Ocean: South West | collected 2011
ACGATCGCGGCGGCGATCAGCATCACCCGCCGGATGCTGATCGCCGCCGCCAGCAATTCGTCCTCCGGGATGCTGACCAGCAGGGTCAGCGCGTCGCCGCTGCGCAGGTCGATCGGGAAGCGGCCGCCATAGAACCGGCGTCCGTCCACCTCGTAGCGGCTGAGGCCTTCCTGGCTCTCGCTCTGCGCGTAGAGTGCGCGCAGCGGCTCCGAGCCGATATCCTCGATCGTCACGATGGCGGCATTGCCGGCCGGGTCGCGCTGCACCAGCAGCGCGCTGCTGGCGGCGGCGATGACCCGTCCCGTCGCGTCGATCAGCACCAGCCGCGAATTGGCCGTCGGCCTCTGCCGCGCCACGGTGTCCGAGAGGGCGGTCAGGTTGAGGTCGGCGCCGACCACGGTATCGGCGGCCGCGGAGCGTTTCGCGAAGGTGACGCCGAGGTCGCCGGTGGTGGCGAAGGGGTAGGGGTCGGTGCGGATCACCCCGAAGCTGGCCAGAGCGCGCCGGTACCAGGGGCGGACACGCGGGTCGTAGGTCTCCGGATAGTCCGGCCGCAGGCTTTCGCCGACCGCCTTTCCCGCCGCATCCAGGAACAGGAACCGCCCGTCGGCACCGTCGCCGGATCGGTCGATGCTCTGGATCACGTAGGCGATCTCCGGCCCGATGCCGAAGCGCTCCCGGTCCGCCGCCTCCAGGCGGGAGCGCACCATGAAGAAATCGCCGTCCGGATAGCCGACATAGTAGGCGTTGACCGGCGAACTGACATCCAGGGCGCGTTCGAAGACACTGAACTCGGCCAGCCGCTCCCGCAGGCCGGTATCCCGGTTCACCTGGTGCTCGCCGACCAGCGCGATGCCGAGTTCGACCGGCGCGAAGATCCGGTCGATCTCGTCGCGGATCTGGTCGGCAGACCGCGCGGCGATCTCCTCGCCATTCGTCTCGATCAGTTCGATCGTGCGCTGATAGCCGATCCAGGAGAGGATGCCGGCGGTGGCGATCATCAGCAGTCCGAACAGGACCGACAGATGCACGACGAGGGGAAGCGACCTGTTCCTCAAGAGGGCCTGCCTCCGGTCCGCTGCCGCCGGCCTGATTGCCGGAGGCTGAAGCTCTTCCTGTCTAGACCGGAAGGTCAATCCGCGAATACCGGCCATTGGAACTAGACGCAGGCAAGAAGAGGCAACGAACCGGTCGCGAACAGCCGGATCTGCGGTCGACAGGGATTGCGCGAGAACAAGGCCGGAAGGTCCGGCAGGCGAGATGGCGGCGGGCCATCGTCCCGGCCGGCTCGTCGGTGCGGCGCCCTATGTCGCGGCGAACGGCCCGCCGGGCTGGAACAGGGCGGCGGTCGCATCGTCGGCCGGGTACCAGGTTTCGATCCGAAGGTCCTGGAGGGTGACGTCCATCGCCGTGCCCAGGGTGGTCAGGGTGGTGAAGAAGGCCGCCCGCACGCCCTGCATCTCCAGCACCACGTTCAGGGTCGGTCCCGGCAGCTCCGCCCAGTCCAGCACCTTGCCCTTCTCGGGCATGCCGTCGCTGGCCAGCAGCGCCTCCAGCTCGTCTGCCGCGGGGTCGTGCGGTCCCATCGCATCCAGTTCCTGGTGGATGCGATGCGCCAGGTGGGCGGCGACCTCCTCCCAGTTGACGATGTAGCGGCGCAGGCCGGTCGGGTCGAGGGTGAGGCGGAAGGCGTTCGGTGGCTCGGCACCCGGCGGTGGCGGACCCAGCAGCGCGCCCAGCAGGCGGGCGGAGGCGCCGTTCTGCATCAGCAGGTTCCAGCCGCGGTCCACGACGATCGCCGGATAGGGCTCCTGGCTCCTCAGGATGAAGGTCAGGGCCTGGCGAACCGCCGCCAGCTCCACCTCCTCCAGGTCGCTCTCCCGGAAGGCGGGCGCGAAGCCGGCTGCCTGCAGCATCAGGTTCTGATGCCGCAAGGGGACGTCCAGCAGGTTGCCGAGCAGGAAGACCATGGTGCGGCTGGGATTGGCGCGGCCCGATTCCATGAAGCTGACATGACGCTGCGAGATCTCGCCCGCCAGCGCCAGCTCCAGCTGGCTCATGCGACGTTTGCCGCGCCAGTAGCGCAGCAGGTCGCCGAAGGAGCTGCGCGCCCGGGCCCGGCCCGTGCCGGATGTCGTCCGCCCGCCCGTCGTCCGCCCGCCCGTCGTCCGCCCGCCCGTCGTCCGACCGCCCGTCGTCCGACCGGTTGCCGTCTGTGCCGATGTGGAGTGCGATGCCGCCGCGTTCCTGACCATGACGGGATGATATCGCGTCCGCGCAGGTTCCCAACTACCTGGCGGGTAGTCGCCGGGAGGCGGCCGCTTACGTCCGTCGTAATTGGCTGCCGGCCGGGCAGGGCCAAGATCGGAGGGGCAACGGCAACCGAAAGGAACCTGCCATGACCTCCCACGACCGTCCGACCTCCGCCGCGGCGAGCGAGCGGGCCCGCGCCAGCCTCCGTCGCGTCCTGTTTGTCGACGCCGCGACCTCCGCCGCCGCCGGCCTGGTGCTGGCCGTCCTGCCGCAGAGCCTGGCCCCGATGCTTTTTCCCGACGGCGGCACGATGCTCGGCCTTGGTACCGCAGGCTGGCTTCTGGTCACCGGCCTCGCCTTCCTGGTCTTTGCCGCTTCGGTCGCGGCAACGGCGGCCCCCGTCCGGCCGCGCCGCGGGCCGGTCGCCGCGATCGTCGGCGCCAATATCGCCTTCGTCGCCGGCTGCGGCCTGCTGCTGCTCTTCGCCGGTGGTACCATGACGTGGGCCGGTTGGATCCTGGTTCTCCTCACCATCGACCTGGTGGCCGTCTATGCCTGGCTGGAAGCCCGGTACCTGCGGGCCAGCCAGGTCCGCCGTGATGCGGCTCCCGCGCGGCAGCCGGCGGCGCCGCTTCGCGCCTGACGCGTCATCCGGGGCATCCGCCGAAGCGGGTGCCCCGGACATTCCCGCCGGCCGCCGCTTGCGCCTGCCACAGCCCCCGATCCGTTCGTTCCGCACCGTTTTCCCGCCTGCGGTTGCCAGGGATTCTGCGATAGGATGACCGCTCGTCCGGGCGCCCCAGCGGGTCCGGACGCCGGTGCGATGCCGGCAATGGGGGCAAGGGCGGATGCCTTGTCAGATACGGAATGTGAACGGGTGCGAGGTGGTGCTGGTGCCCTGCGAGGGCCGGCTCGACTATCCGCGGTTCCGCGCGATTTTCGAAGAACTGTTGCGGCAGCCGGCCTTCGCCGCCGGTGCCCCGGCGGTCTGGGACCTGCGCCTGGCCGATCTGACCGGTTTCGACATGGCGGAGATGCGCAGGCTGGCCGCCTTCGTCAGCGGCCTGCGGCAGCGCCGGGCGGCGCGGGTGGCAATGGTCGTGGGGCGCGACTGGGAACAGCCGCTGATGCGGCTGTGGTCGGAGTTCCTGGGCACGATGCTGGACCAGGACCGGCTGATCACCTCCGACATTGACGACGCGTTGGCCTGGGCCGCCGAGGCCCGCATGCGGGCCCGGCGGACGCCCAGCGCCTGAGGAGGCGCCTCTCTCCGCGCTGCGGGGAATGGCGCCCGCCCGGCATCGGCCGGGCGGCGATCAGGCGGCCCGGACCTCGGCCAGGAAGCCCTGGACCGCGCCGCGCAGGGCTTCCGCCTGACGGCCCAGCTCGTCCGCGGCCTCATTCAGGTTTCCCGAGGCCGCGGCGGTCTGCTGGCTGGCATCCACCACCAGGGTCAGGCTCTGGGAGACGGAGTCGGTGCCGCTGGCGGCATGCTGGGCGCTGCGGCTGATCTCCGCCGTGGTGGCGGACTGTTCCTCGACGGCGGAGGCGATCGCGCCCGTGCTCTCGTTGATATCGGCGATCTCGCCGACGATCTGCCGGGTGGCATGGACTGCCCGGTCGGTATTCTCCTTCACCGCGCCCAGCTGCCGCGCGATATTGTCGGTCATCTGGCGGGTCTGGTTGGCAAGGCTCTTCACCTCGCTGGCGACGACGGCGAAGCCCTTGCCCGCCTCGCCCGCCCGCGCCGCCTCGATCGTGGCGTTCAGCGCCAGCAGGTTGGTCTGTTCGGCGACATCGCCAATCTGGGCGACGATCTCGTCGATCTTGGTCACCGAGGCCATCAGCGCATCGATCTGGGTTTCCGCGCTGCGCGCCCCGGTGGTTGCGTTGCGCAGCCGGTCGGCGGTCGCCGCGATCTGGGAATTGACCTCCTGCACCGCTGCCGACATTTCCTCCGCGGCGGCGGCGACCGTCTGCACGCTGCCCGCCGCCTGGCTGGCACCGTTGGAGGCCGCCTCGGTCTGGACCTCGGTATCGGTCACGTTCCGGCGCAGGGTCTGGGCGGTGGCCTGGAGTTCGGTCGCGGCGGAAGCGACCATCTCCACGATGCCGCCGACCTCGCGGTCGAAGCGGTCCGCCAGCTCCTGCATCGCCCGGCGCTTTTCCGCTTCCGCCTGCTGCCGCGTCTGCTGCTGTTCCGCCTCGAGCTGCTCGATCTGCCGCCCGGCATCCTTGAAGACCTGGACGGCGGCGGCCATGTCGCCGATCTCGTCCCGGCGCTGCATGCCCGGGATCTCGACCGACCAGTCCTTCTGCGCCAGCCGCGCCATCGCCTCGACCATCCGGTTCAGGGGACGGGACAGGCTGCGCGCCATCAGCAGGCCGGCGATCGCGACCAGCACCAGGATCACGATGCCGGCGAGCAGGAGCTCCAGCATCAGGGTGTCGGCGGAGGCCGATATCTCCGCTTCCGTCTGTTCGGTGACGATCGCCCAGCGGGTGCCGAGGAAATCGAGCGGCGCATAGGCGGAGACGAAGTCCATGCCGTCCTCGCCCGCCTCGATGCCGGTGCCGCTCTCTCCGGACAGGGCCGCACGGACCGGGGCGGAGCGCAGTTCGCGCTTGAGGATGGTCGATTCCGCGGCGAGCCGGGAATCGGTGCGCAGCAGGAAGTCGGCGCCGACCAGGAAGGCGTCGCCGGTCTCGCCCATGCCGGCGTCCTGACCCACGATCTCGTTCATCCGGCCGATCGGCATCTGGAAGGCCAGCACGCCGGCCGGCTTGCCGTCGGCACCGGGTATGGCGGTGGCGATGAAGCTGGCCGGGGCGCCATGCGACGGGGCATAGGGGGCGAAGTCGTCGAACACGGCGGTGCCCGGCGGTGCCGCCAGGGCGGCCGCAAAGACCTTGCCCAGGCCGGTCTTCGCCCATTCGCCGCTGCGCAGGTTGGTGGCGTAGTCCAGTTCCTTGAAGACGGTGTAGACGAGGTCGCCGTCGGTGTTGAACAGGAACACGTCGTAATAGCCGCGGTCGCCCTGCAGGGCGCGGAACCAGGGATGGTGGCGGGCATGGGCGGTGCTGTAGTCGGAACCGTCGCCGGCGGCGTCCAGTTTCTCCTTCGCGCCGGTCGGATGCGGGTTGTCGGTGATGTACAGCCGCTGCAATGCCGCCTGCGCCTCGGCGCCGAAGCCGCGATAGCCCGTGTCCAGGTCGTTCAGCGCCAGCCGGGTCTGCGGGTTCGAGGCAACCAGCATGAGATCCGTCCGCAGGGCCTCCAGATAGCCCAGCAGCTCATGGGCGCGGGTGTCGCGCACGGTCTGCAGCATGCGACTGGCCTCGGTCTGCAGCACCCGCCGGGAATCGAGAACCGCAATCGCGGTCACGGCCGCGATGGCCAGTGCCGCCAGCCCGATGATCACACCGGGCAGTTTGTGGCTGATGCGCACTCTGGAGGCTCCTGCAATGACCGGTTTATTTCCTGATTGCCTCCCGATAGGCCCGAAACCATCGGTTTGACAGTGCACTAAAGTACAATCAGGCGCTTCGCAGCCGGGCGGGAGCGGGGGGCGGCGGCCGGCCGCGGCGGCCGCCGCCCCTCCCGTTCAGGCGGCCCGGACTTCCGACAGGAAGGCCTGCACGGCCGCGCGCAGGGTCTCCGCCTGCTCCGCCAGCTGGCTGGCGGAGTCGTTGACATTGCCGGATGCCTCGGCGGCATGCTGGCTGGCGCCGACCACCCGGACCAGGCTCTCCGATACCGCGTCGGTGCCGCTCGCCGCCTGGTTGGCGCTGCGGCTGATCTCCGAAGTGGTTGCGGTCTGCTCCTCCACAGAGGCCGCGATGGCGCTGGTGCTGTCGTTGACGTTGGCGATCTCGCCGGCGATGCCGCGGGTCACCCGCACCGCACGGTCGGTGCTGTCCTTCACCGCGCTCAGCTGGCGGGCGATATTGTCGGTCATCTTGCGGGTCTGGCTGGCAAGGGACTTCCCCCCCCCCGCCACGACGGCAAAGCCCTTGCCGGCCTCGCCGGCGCGGGCGGCCTCGATGGTCGCGTTCAGCGCCAGCAGGTTGGTCTGCTCCGCGACATCGCCGATCTGCGCCACCACCTCGTCGATCTGGGCGACGGCGCGCAGCAGCTCGTCCATCTGCGCCTCGGCATCGCGGGCGCCGCCGGTCACCGCGTTGAGCCGGCTGGCCGTCGCGGCGACCTGCAGGTTCACCTCCCGCACGGCGGCGGACATCTCCTCCGCGGCGGCGGCCATGGTCTGGACGCTGGCGGCGGCCTGCTCGGCCCCGCTGGAGGCTGCGCCGGTCTGCATCTCGGTGTCTTGCATGCTGCCGTTCAGCACCTCCGCGGTGGCCTGCAGTTCGCTGGCGGCGGCGCCGACCAGGGTGACGATGCCGCCGATCTGGCTCTCGAAGCGCTGCGCCAGGTCCAGCATGGCGGCGCGCTTGTCCGCCTCGGCCTGCAGGCGCTCGGCCTCCTGCGCGGCCTGCAGGCGCTCGACCTCCTGGCCGGCCTCCTTGAACACCTGGACGGCTGCCGCCATCTCGCCGATCTCGTCGCGGCGGCCGATCGCAGGCACCTCCGCCGTCCAGTCCTTGCCGGCCAGCCGGCTCATGGCCTGCGTCATCTGCTGCAGCGGCCGCACGACGCTGCGGGCGCTGAGCAGGCCGGCGATTGCGGCGAGCGCCAGGATCACGATTGCCGCGATGGCGATCTCCTTGACGAGTTCGGCCGCAGACGCATCGACCTCGGCGGCCTGCTTCTCGGTGACCACGGCCCAGCGGGTGCCCAGGAAGTCGAGCGGCGCATAGGCGGCGACCATGGCGGTGCCCTCGGGCGAGAGCTGCTCCGTCCTGCCGGTCTGGCCGTCCAGCGCCCGCTTCACCGCGTCGGTGTCGAGCCGGCGCTTCAGGATCGTCGAATCGGTGCTGCCGCGCGCATCCGTCCGCATCAGCCGGTCGCCGCCGACAAGGTAGGACTCGCCGGTCTCGCCCATGCCCGAATATTGCTGCATCGCGAAGTTCATGCGGTCGACCGGCATCTGGAAGGCCAGGACGCCGGCCTTGCCGCCATCGGCGGCAGGGATCGCGGTTGCGATGAAACCGGCCGGTGCGCCCTGCGACGGGGCATAGGGGGCGAAATCCTCGAACACCGCCTGGCCCACGGGTGCCGCCATGGCGGCCGCGAAGGCCTTGCCGAGGCCGGTCCCGGCCCATTCCCCGCTGCGCAGGTTGGTGGCGTAGTCGGCCTCCTTGAAGACGGTGTAGATGAGGTCGCCTTCGGCGTTGAACAGGAACAGGTCGTAGTAGCCGCGCTGCTGCTGCAGCCGGTGGAACCAGGGATGGTGCTTCGCATGGGCGGCGCTGTAGGCGGAGCCGTCGCCGGCATCGTCCAGCTTGTCGCGCGCGCCGACCGGATAGGGGCTGCCGCCGACATAGAGGGCCCTCAGCCGGGGACCGGCCTCCGGGCCCAGCCAGCGATAGCCGTCGGAAAAGGCCGCCAGCGCGGTCGTCGCGATGCTGCTGTCCGCCACCAGCAGGAGGTCTTCCTCGATGCCGCGCAGATAGGCCTGCAGTTCATGGCTGCGATCGTCGCGCGCCATGACCAGGGCGTCCTGCGCCTGGTCCTGCAGCTTCAGCCGCGCGTCGAGATACGCGACGGTCGTTGTCACCAGGATGGAAAATGCCGCCAGGCCGATCATGATGGCCGGGAGCTTGTGGCTGATCCGCATCTGTTTCTCCGAGGCAGGGACGACGGAACGCCGTCGTCAGTCGTGCGTCGGGGCGGACTATTAGGTCCACAAACTCCGGCCGGATAACCCCGTTTGAGGGGGCCGGGGCGTTTCCTCAGAAATCTTCCGGATTGGCCGCAGACCATGCCTCCAGGTCGTGCAGCGCCAGGCCGAAGCGGGCGAACATCTCGTCGATCTCGCTCTCCGTGATCACCAGCGGCGGCGCCAGGCAGACGCTGTTGTAGGGCATCCGCACGATCAGGCCGCGCTCCTTGGCGAAGGCGGCGAACTTCTTCGACAGGATGCCCTCCGGCTGCGGCGCGCGGCGCGGCGCCTTGGCGGCGACGAATTCCACCGCGCCGCAGAGGCCGACGCTGCGGGTGTCGCCCACCAGCGGGTGATCGGCGAAGGCTGCCAGCCCGGCCGCGAAGCGCGGCGCGATGCGGGCGACATGGCCCAGGATGTCGCGCTCCTCGAACAGCTCGATGGTGCGCAGCGCCACTGCCGCACAGACCGGATGGCCGGCATAGGTGCCGGCATGGGTGAAGCCGCCGGCCTCGTCGCTGGCCAGTTCCAGCGCGTCGTAGAAGTCCGGCGCCATGACCACGGCGGAGACCGGCAGATAGGCGCCCGACATCGCTTTCGCCAGGGTGATGCACTCGGGGTCGATGCCGTAGGTCTGCGACCCGAACATGGGGCCGGTGCGGCCGAAGCCGGTGATCACCTCGTCGGCGAACAGACGGATGCCGTATTCCGCCAGCAACGCCTGCAGGCCGGCCCAGTACCCTTCCGGCGGCGGCACCAGCCCGGCGGAGAGCGAGACCGGCTCCGCCACCATGCAGGCGATCGTCTCCGGTCCTTCCCGCTCGATCAGGTCGCGCAGGTCGGCCAGCATGCGGGCGGTGAATGCCGCCTCGTCCTCGTCCGGCAGGGCCATGTTGAAATAGTCGGGCTGATGGGTGTGCAGGAATCCGGGCAGCGGCAGGCCGAACTGGGCATGGCTTTCCGGCACGCCGGTCATGCTGGCGGTGGCCAGGGTGCCGCCGTGATAGCTGCGCAGGCGGGAGATCACCTTCCATCGCCCGGAGCGGCCGGTCATCCGGTCGGCGGCGCGGACGAACTTCAGCAGGAAGTCATTGGCCTCCGATCCCGTGGCGCCCAGGGCGATCTTGGCATTCTTGATCGGGGTCAGGTCGCGCAGCTTCTCCGCCAGCTCCATCACCGCCGGCACCGCCCGGTGCAGGCCGGAGGAATAGAACGGCAGCTCGCGGAACTGCCGCACCGCCGCCTCCACCAGCTCCTCCTCGCTGAAGCCCAGGGCGGAGCAGTAGAAGCAGGAGGCGCCCTCGATATAGTCCTTGCCATCGGTATCGGTGACGTAGATGCCGTGTCCGGCCGCGATCCGGTGCGGCCCCACGGTCCGCATCTCCCGCAGGTTGCTGAAGCCCAGCACCAGGGCGGGGTCGAGGATGTTCTTGCGTGCCGCTGCCTCGGCCATGATCTGCTCCCCTTCGCGCATGTCGTCGGATATCAGGGACCGCGCCGCGGGGCCTGTCCACCGGCCGGCGGCCGTCTCCAACAATCCGTGCGGGCAGGTGCAGGTGCGGGCTGGCGTGAGGCGGGGGGCGGTCAGCGCCGCGGGCGGATCGCCGCCAGTGCCAGCAGCAGCACGACCACGATGCCGCCCGCCAGTGCCTCGCTGACCCCGCGGGTCAGCGCGCCGGGATGCGCCAGGAACGGCAGCAGCAGGCCGGCCGGCGCGAAGACCAGCGCCTGCCCGATCGCGAGGGAGGAGACCAGGGTCCGGTCCGGTGCCGCGACGCAGGCGCGCCAGGGCAGCAGCGGGTCGGTTGCCGCCAGGGCCGGCAGCAGGGCGATGCCGAACAGCACCGCCGCCGGCAGGTCCAGGACCAGGCAGGCCAGAGTGGCCAGCGCCAGGCCGGCAGCGATCAGCAGCACGGTGCGCAGGGTGGCGGTCAGCCCGCGGGTCGACGCAATCGCTGACAGGCCCATGGCACAGAGCATGGCGCTGGCCAGCCAGATCATCGCCAGGGTCAGGACCTCCGACAGGCTGCGGCCGCCGCCGCCGGGGCCCAGCTCCAGCACCGCCAGCCCGATCAGGGCGATCAATGCGGGCCGCGCCGCCAGCGGCGCCATCAGCGCGCCGACCCGCAGGGTGTCGGAAAAGTGACTGGTCAGGGCCGACAAGGCGGGGCGGGCCGGCAGGCTGCCCTCCGCCTGCCAGACCGTGCGCGGCAGCAGGCAGCGCAGCACCAGGGCGCCGGTCGCCAGCACCGGGGCGACGAACAGCAGGACCCGCCACAGGCCGCTGGCCTCTGCTTCCGGGCCGGTGGCGCCGGACAGCACCGCCAGGCCCAGCACCGCAAGGATGCCCGCCGCCGGCGCGGCATCGGCCAGCATGGCAGAAAGCGGCGGCGACGTGCCATGCGGCAAGGCCGCCCGGACATTGGCATAGAGCGCCTGCTCCGCCGCCGTCACCAGACCCAGCAGCAGCCGCAGGCCGACGAACAGCAGCCCGGCCACGCTGCCCAGCGCCGCGGCGGCGGGCAGCAGGGCGAAGCACAGCGAGACCACGGCGATCGCCGCGGCAGACAGCAGCAGCGGCCCCTTCAGCGGGGAGCGGTCGGCGACATGGCCGTACAGCATGGCGCCGACGAAGCGCAGCAGGAAGCCGCCGGCCAGCGCGGCGAAGACCGTGCCGGCGGTGCCGCCCTCGTCGCCGCCGCCGAAGAACAGCCGGCCCAGGATCGGCGCCAGCACCGCAATGGCGGCCAGGTCGGCCCACTCGGCCGCGTTGCCCAACAGGCCGCTTGCCAAGTACAAACGCCGCAGGCGTACGGGAGAACTCTGCGCGGTAGAGGTCATCTCATCGCGCGGGCGGCAGGGACCGCATTGCCTGCGGCAGGCCGGTGCCGGGCATGCTCAGCCCTGCCTTCCGTGGCGGATGCGCGACGGGACCGCTCGGGTCCCAGGCAGCGGGAGGGCAGCGGAATGACCGACATCGCCGGGGATCCGATCGAGAGCCTGCGGCAGCTGGTCGACGCGGCGGAGAGCATCGTCGCCTTCACCGGCGCCGGGATCAGCACGGAATCGGGCATTCCCGATTTCCGCAGTCCGGGCGGGATCTGGACGAAGTACCGGCCGATCGACTTCCGCGACTTCATGGCGTCGGAGGAGATGCGGATCGAGAGCTGGCGCCGGAAATTCGCCACCGACGAGGTGATGCGCAAGGCGGAGCCAAATCTGGGCCATCGCGCCCTGGCGGAACTGGCGCGCCGCGGCAAGCTGTCCTGCGTGATCACCCAGAATGTGGACGGGCTGCACCAGGCGTCCGGCCTGGAGGCGGGCCAAGTGATCGAGCTGCACGGCAATGCGACCTATGCGGCATGTCTGGATTGCGGCAAGCGCCATGAACTCGAGCCGATCAAGGTCTATTTCGAGGCCACCGGCACGCCGCCCCCCTGTTCGGCCTGCGACGGCATCCTGAAGACCGCAACCATATCCTTCGGTCAGGCCATGCCGGAAGCGGAAATGCGGCGGGCGCAGGTGGAGACCCTGGCCTGCGACCTTTTCCTGGCGATCGGTTCGTCCCTGGTGGTCTACCCGGCCGCCGGCTTTCCGATGCTGGCGAAGCAGAACGGTGCCGGGCTGGTGATCCTGAACCGCGACGCCACCGACCAGGACGAGATCGCCGACCTCGTCCTGCATCGCGAGATCGGGCCGACCCTTGGCGCGGTCGTCCGGGTGAACTGAGGATGGCGGATGAACCGGTCCCGCCACTGCCCGGCTTCCTGCCGGCGGACCCCGACGACCCGTTCGAGATGCGGGCCGGGCCGTTCTACCGCAACCCCGATCCGGCAGCCGGGATCCACCTGGCCTTGCGCCTGGAGCCGCGGCACTGCAACAGCGGCGGGGTCGTGCATGGCGGCCTGCTGATGACGATGATGGATCTCTGCCTCGCCCAGACCGCGCGCAACGATCCGGCGATCGACTATGTCTTCACCGTCTCCATGACCTCCGAATTCGCCGATTCGGGCCGCGCCGGGGAACTGGTCGAGGCGCGCGGCGAGGCGGTGCGCCATGGCCGCTCCCTGGCCTTCGTGCGCGGCCAGGTCACCGCCGGGCCGCGGGTGCTGCTGAACGCCAGCGCCGTCTTCAAGCTGCGCTGGCGGCGCCCGGCCTAGGCATCCGCCATGGGGGCGGTCAGGGCCGGCGCCGTGGCGGTTCCGGCCAGAGCCCCAGCAGCCGCAGCGCCCGCGCGACCGAGCGGGCATCCTCCAGCGCGTCGTGCGGGCGCCCGGCAGGGCCGCCGAAATGGGCGGCGAGCTGGCCGGACGACAGCGCCGCGGTGGCGGGGACCAGCTGCGCCATCATCGGCCGCAGGTCATGGACGGCCGGCATGCCCGCCAGCGGCATTCCGGCCAGCAGCAGGTTTTCCGCCACCACCTCGCCGTCGCGCCCCCAGGCCCAGACCGGCAGGCCGCCGGCAAACTCCAGGAAGTCGGCCCAGGCCGCGGGGAAGGGCCGCCCCCGCCGGTCGAGTTCCGCCTGCGCGATCCCTGTGAGGGCGATGAAATAGTCCGACAGGCGCGGGTTCCGCGCCGGCCGCACCAGGGTCTCGAACTGCCTTTCGCCGGACCGGTCGCGGGACATCCGGACCGCGCCGATCTGCACGATCTCCCGATGCTCATTGGGCCCGTTCCACTTGCGGGCCTGGGAGCCCTCCCAGGCGGTGAACTCCAGGTCCAGGACGACCAGGCCGGTCATCGACCTGCCTTCCGGCCCTGTGTCACGACGGGGGCATTGACCGCACTGCGCCATGTTCCTAATTTGTTCTTGTCGGACGCGTGGCATGGAGCGGGGCGGTGAAGGGCGGTGGCAGGGGGCAGGACCGGGCCGGAGACGATGGCGGCGACGGCGCCGGTGATGGCTCCGGCGCGCGGCGCGCTTCCGCCCGGCGCCCCCCGGCGAGGCAGGCGTCCGGCGGCCGTCCAGGGCCGGGGCCGCTGACGGCGACGGTGCTTGGCGACGCGGTTCGCCGTGGCGTGCCCCTCTGGGTGTTCTGCGAGGCCTGCTCCCACAATGTCGAGATGAGCGCCGGCGACCTGGCCGACCGGCTGGGCTACGACTTTCCGGTACCGGCACTGAAGGGACGGCTGCGCTGCAGCCGCTGCGGCAGCCGCGACGCCGCGGTCCGCGTGCAATATGCCTCCCCCGGGCTGGTGGCGCGCCACGGCCCGCGCAAGCGGGACTGAACGCGTCGGCGGGCGGCCCTGCAATCGCCTCCCGCCCGTCACGGCGACCGGAGGGCCCGCCCCTCGATACGGGGCGCGATGCTGCCCTGTTCCTCCAGGGCGGCGGCCACGACATTGGCGAGCAGCGGGCCTGCCGCGGGATCCACCAGAAGTTCGCCCTGCGCCAGGGCTGCGTAGCCGTCGCCGCCGCCGGCCAGATAGTCGGACACGGCAAGGGTATAGACCGCATCGTCCCGCAACGGCCTGTCGCCGACATTCACCGCCTGCAGCCGGCTGCCGGGCGGGGCCGCGGGGTCGTAGCGCAGGCTGATGCCGGAGAGCTGCGGGTAGCGGCCGGCAAGTTCCGCCACCTGGGACAGGCCGTTCTCCAGCGCGGCGCGCAGCGCGGCGCCGGGCAGGCGAAGCTTCACCAGGCGGTTGCCGAACGGCAGTTCGGTCAGGACATCCCGCCTGGTCAGCGCCGTGCCGGCCGGATAGAGCCGGTCGCCGCGGATCCCGCCGCCGTTCAGGATCGCCGCATCCGCCGCCATGGCGGCGCGCATGCTGTCGGCGATGAAATTGCCGAGGGCGCTCTCGCCGCCCCGGACGGTCGGCCGCCGGCTGTCCAGGTCGACATCCGTCCGTCCCAGCGGCTGCGCCAGCGCCGCGGCGAGGCGGCCGTCCAGGGCAGCGGCGCGGGCCGCGACCGCCGGGTCGGGCGCCGCCGCATCGGAGCGTTCGAAGCGCCATTGCGGCCGCAGCCGCAGCCCGCCGCTTCCGTCATCGGCAAGCGCGATCTGCAGGATGGCGAGGTAGCGGCCCCGGGCGCCGGCGTGCAGAACGACCTGGCTGCCGCCCCGGCCGCGGCCGGCACCCTCGTGCACGAAGGCCTGGTGGGTATGGCCGCCCAGGATCACGTCGATCTCCGGCACCGAAGCGGCCAGCGCCATGTCGTCGGGGATGCCGAGATGGGTCAGGGCGACGACCAGCTGCACGCCGCCCTGTCGCAGCGCGCGGGCGGCGGCGCGGGCCGCCGGGACCGGGTCGGTGAAGCGCACCGCCGGATCGGGGCGTGCCAGGGTGCCGGTCTGCGGCGTGGTCAGGCCCAGGAAGCCGACCTGGACGCCCGCCACCTCCCGCAGGGTGCTGGCGACCGTCCCCGGAAACGGCGCCCCGTCGCCGTCCGTGAGATTGCTGCCGAGCCAGGTGAAGGCGGATTCGCCGAAACGCTGCGCGGCGATCGCGGCGCCGAAGTCGAACTCGTGGTTGCCCGGCACCGCCAGGTCGACGCCAAGCGCCTCCGCCATCCCGATCATATGGGCGCCCTCGTCCAGGCCGGACAGAAGGGAGGGCGAGAGCAGGTCGCCGCCCAGGGTGGTGACGGCGCCGGGATGCCGGCTGCGGGCCTCGGCCAGCAGCTGCGCCAGGGCGGCCAGGCCGCCGGAGCCGTCGCTTGGCCCCACCCCCTCGATATCGCTGAAGTGCAGCAGGGTCACTGCCGCCCGCGCGGCGGCGGGCGGCGGCTCTTCTGCCGCCGCGGCGATGACGGGCAGGGCAAGCAGCGCAAGCAGGGCGAGGAGCGCCGGCGGCCAGCGTCGCGGCGGACGGCCGGCGGCTGGTTCCTGAAGGGCGTGGCCAGGCAGCACGGCAATGTCCCCTTGCGAGATCGGAGGTCTGCAGCCGGCAAGGGCCCGTCGGCGCGCCGCCCGCCGGGATTCCAGGCCGCAGGGATCAAACCGCTGGGATCATGCCGCCGGGGCGCCGCTTTGTTAAGCTGCGGCCGCTGCCGGATTCCCGGCATGCAGCCGCAAAGCGAGGAGGATGCCGACCGCCCATGGGACCATCGTCTTCCGGACATTCCGGGGGCAAGGCCGCGCCCGGGCCGCGCATGCCGCGGCGCGCACGGCTGGGCAAGGCGATGCGCCTCGCCCTGGCCATCGGCCTGACAGGGATGTTCTTCGTCCTGGTCGGCGCGGCGCTGGTGCCGGCACCGACGCCGACGCCGACGGTTGCGGCAGTCGTGGTGGCCGGCCTGGCCTGCGCGATCGTCTTCTACCGGACCTTTCCCTCGAACCGTCTGTTCCAGCTGACCTTTGCCAACCTGATGGCGGTCTATAGCTGCATCTTCGCCATCTACCTGCATGTCAGCTTCCCCGCCGTGCCGGACTATCTGGCGGCGATCGGCTACATCCTGCCGGTGGCCGCCTTTGTCGGCGGCACCGCGCTCCGCCGGCAGCGGGTGCGCCAGATCGTCGAGGCCGACATGCGGCGCGGCATCCTGCAGGCCGGCGTGCCGGACGCGGAGGCCGACGGCATCGAATCCGTATCGCCGCCGGAGAACGCGATGCGCTTCACCTGGCTGGTGCCGCTTGCCGGCATCGCCCTTGCGGCACTGATCCTGCCGGCGCTGAGCGGCGATGCCCTCGACCAGACGGTGATCTTCGCCGTGGCGATGCTGGCGATCAGCCTGCTGGTCGCCTGGGTCAGCGCCGAGGTCGCGGCCTTTCTGGTGGAGACCAGCCTGCTGTTCGCCGACCTGTTCGCCCGCTTCGCGCGGCTGGGGCAGCCGATCTTCGCGTTCCTCAGCTTCTATTCGCTGATCGTCATCGTATTCGCCGCGCTGTACCGGGTCATCGACCGCCTGGCGGCGGTGCCGCAGTTCATGATCGGCGAGGTCCCGGTGCGCCTGGAATTCGCCGATGCGCTGTATTTCTCGATCGTCACCCTGTCGACCCTCGGCTATGGCGACATCGTGCCCCAGGCGCCGGTCGTCCAGGCCCTGGTCGCGATCCAGGTCGTGCTGGGCCTGCTGCTGCTGCTGTTCGGCTTCGGCGAAATCATCACTGCCGCGCGGCGGCCGCCACCGGATTGAAGCGCAGCGGCGCGGCTGTGTTTCCGTGGTGGATTTCTATGCCATGGGCCGCTAAGATCCCGGCCTATTGGGGCTCCTATAGAGAGGTTGGGGTATGTTGGTTCGGCTGGGCCTGTTGGCGATTGTGGCTCTTGGGCTCGCAAGTTGCGGGGAAGGGCGCTTCGTGGGATTTGGCAAGTGCGCCTCTGACGGCTCTATCGTCTGGTACGAGCGGCCGAACAGCCAGGGCAGCTACGACGGTCTCGACGTCAGCGAAGCCAACTGCAAGTAATCCGGGGGCGTCGGCTCCCGGGTGCCGGACAGCGGTTTTTCCGCTGCCCGGCACCCGTTGCTTCACGCTTGGCTGTGAGGTGAGCTGACGGCATCTCCGTCACAGCGGGTCGGCTCCTGGGCGGCCCGCGGATGACGGGAAACGGGTTCTGAAATGCGACGGCCTGCCGTTTCGGCGGGCCGTCTGCATTTCCGGCAGTTCGCATCTCCGGCGGTTCCGCCGGTGACGCGACACCCTTGCATGACGGATGTGGGATCCGGCGCGGCAGCCTCGGCCCGCAACGCTGGCGCGCAGGTTGCCGGCGCTAGAACCATCCCAGCTGTGGCGGAATGCCTGTCGTTCTCGGGCTTGACCTGTCCACGGGCTTTGCCCCGCGGACCCCATTCCGCTTGCCGCGCGGCAGCTTGAATGCTGGCGGAATGGATCCTCGCCTCGAGGACGCGGATGACGAGGGTGAATGTGGCGCCGCTTCCGTCTTTTCCGGGAACGCTCTAGGTGCCGGCGGCCCGGGAGGCGCCGCGGGGCGCCGGCAGTTCGGTGACGGCATTGGCGGGCGGCTCGATCAGGCCGGGGGCCTCCATGGCGACCCGGTTGCGGCCTTCCTGCTTGGCCCTGTACATCGCCTCGTCGGCACGCTGCATGGCGGCCTTGATCGTGCTCTCGCAGGGATCGACCTGGGTGCCGCCGATGCTGACGGTGACCCGGATCGTCTCCCCGTCCACGACGATGCGTTCGGCGGCGATCGCACGGCGGATCCGCTCCGCCATCACCCGGGCCCCCTCCAGGGCGGTGTTGGGCAGCAGCAGGCCGAACTCCTCCCCGCCCAGCCGGCCGATCGCGTCGACGGTGCGGATCTGGCGGGTGCAGACCTCCGCGATGCGGCGCAGCACGATATCGCCGACATGGTGGCCGTAGCGGTCATTGACCCGCTTGAAATGGTCGGCATCCAGCAGCAGGACGCAGAGCGGGTCTCGCACCCGGCCGAGTCGCGACAGCTCGCGCTCGCCCATTTCCTCGAAATGACGGCGGTTGGCCACGCCGGTCAGGCTGTCCACCATCGCCAGCCGGCGCAATTCCTCCTCCAGCTGGTGCCGCTCGGTGATGTCGACGATGGCCCCTTCCCAGACCACGGCGCCATCCGCCCGCGGCCGCGGCTGCGCGGTCCAGGACAGCCAGCGCTCGTCGTCATCGGCATCCAGCGCGCGGGCGGAGACGTTGAGCACGCCGAGCGTGTCGGCCGATTGGCGCAGGGCCCGGATCACCCGCGCCCGGTCGTCCTGCAGGATGCGTCGCATCAGGGCCTGCGGTGTCGCCACCACGTCGTCGGCGGTGACGCCGAGCAGCGGCTTCACGCCGGCGCTGACGAAGGGCACGGTGTAGCTGCCGTCGGTTTCCCGCACCAGGCGGATGATCACGCCCGGCAGGTTGTCTGAGAGCAGGCGCAGCTGATGCTCGCTCTCCCGGGCCTCGCGCCGCGCCCGCTCGGCAGCGTCCCGGGCACGGCCCAGCCCGTCGACGAGTTCGACATTCTCCAGCTTCAGCTGCAGCAGCCGGCAATGCCGCCGGTACATGCCGTGGGCGAAGGCGAAGGCATTGCCCAGGACCATGATCGCCAGCAGTCCCAGCAGCTGCATCCGGCTGTCGTCGGAGATCGCGATGAACAGGATCAGCGGCATGAACAGCGGCAGGACGAAGGCATAGACCGCCGGCAGGAAGGCCGCGCGCGAGATCGCCGAGGACACCCCGAGGGCGACGATGATGGTGCCGATATAGACCGACGACAGCAGGTCGCCCTGCAGCAGCAGGACCGTCGCCATCGCAGACCAGAGGCAGCCGGCGATGCCGTTCAGCACGGCGAAGATGTCGGCGCAGCGCAGCACCACCTGCGTCTCGTCCCGGTGCCGGCGATAATGGTCGCGCAGCACCTCGAAGGCGATGACGTTGAGGACATAGGGCACCAGGATCACCACCGGCCAGATCCAGTCGACGGTCCCGATGAACGGTGCCAGCATCGCGGCGAAGGCCAGCACAGGCAGCAGGCTGGTGGAACGCGTGATGTCGAACAGGGTCCGGATGTTCTCGACCTTGAGCTCAAGGCCGGGGTCGCGCTCCGGGTCGGGCCGGGGCCCCGTCTCGCCGCCACGCCCGCCGCTCCGCCCGGCTGGGCGCCGCCCATCGCTGCGCATGCTGTCGCTGCGGGTGCCGGCGGCGCGGCGCTCGTCAGGACCGATCTGGGGCCCGGAAACGGTCGGGGCGCCGACCGTGTTGAGGCTGTCCTTCCGGGGCGGCATGGCGGTCAATCGTCCGGGGTCCGCGCGCCGGCCGCATCAAGGCCCATCTGCCAGAAGCCGACTTCCAGCCGGGTCGCGGTCGCGAAGGTCGCGCCAAGGGCGGCCATGCGGCCGCCGCCGCCGCGCCGTGCGGCGAGATCCTCGAGAAAGGCGACATGACCCCTGGCCAGGCTCTGATAGTCGTCGCCGCCATACATGCCGATCCAGGCATCGTAGGGATTGCCTTGCGCCGACCGGTCGGGCGCGGCCGCAAGCATGGCGCCGATCTCGCCATAGCCGATGATGCAGGGCGCCAGGGCGACATGCAGGTCCAGCAGGTCGCCGGCCAGGCCGCGGTCCATCACGAAGCGGGTATAGTCCAGATTGGCCGGATGCTCGGGCGTGGCCGCCATCTCTGCCTGGTCGATGCCCCAGTCCCGGCAATAGGCGATGTGGAGGTCGATCTCGGTGTCCAGGATCGCCGCGATCCCGCCGGCGGCGTAGCGCATGTCGGCGAGGTCGTCGGACTTCGCCACCGCCAGGGCATGGGCACGGGTGAAGTGCAGCAGGAACAGGTAGTCCTGCACCAGGTAGAAGCGGAAGGCGCCCTCCGCCAGGGTGCCCCGGCCCAGCGCGGTGACGAAGGGGTGGCGGACATAATCGTCCCAATGCCTGCCGGCCGCCGCCTTCAGGGCGCCGAGAAAGCTCAGGTCGGACATGTCATTTCGGCTCCGGGCCTTGCCCCAACCGGCGCCAGACAGTCATGCGCAAATCCTCAAGGCCGGACGACCACGACAGCGTGTCTTCCCGCACCACGACGTGGACGACTATATCCAACCCGCCGAACCATATCCATTTCGCTGCGATTTGGACTATTTGAAGATGTCCGCCTCATGCGGGTCCTCCTGGCATGTTTTCCGGTCCCGCCGCTCTCAGCGCGCCTTGTCCAGCACCCAGATCTGGTCGCTGCCGGGTCGCGGCGGCGAGGCATGGAAATCGCCGAACACCGCGGCGTTCGCAAAGCCGGCCTCCGCCACCATCCCGGCGATCTCCTCCCGGTCGAACCAGTAGTAGGAGAGCCATTCCCGGCTCAGCCGCTCCGTCCGCCCCGCTTCGTCGAGCAGCCGGAACTCGACCAGCTGCGAGAGGCTCTTCCGCGCCCGGTCGACATCGCGCCGCACCACGAAGAATTCCACCGCGGCCTCGCTGGCCGGCAGGTCGACATGGGCGGGCGGTCCCTCCGGTGCCTCGCCGCTGCGCCGCAGGACCGCCTCGTCAGGCACGAAAACGTGAACGATCGCGCGGCCGCCGTCGCGCAGATGCGCCTGCATCGAACGCAGGCAGCTGAGCCAGCGCTGCCGACCTTCCAGGTGGTTCAGGGCACGGAACGGGGCGATGACGAGGTCGAACCAGAGGTCGATGCCGAAATCCGTCATGTCGCCGACGGCCAGGCTGAGCCGCCGCTGCACGGCCTCCGGATAGTCGGCGCGCTTGTGTTCCGCCTGGGTCAGCATGGCGAGGGAATTGTCCAGGCCCATCACCCGGCAGCCGGCCTCCGCCAGGCCGTAGGCGATGCGCCCGGTGCCGACGCCGAGTTCCAGCACCTCGCCGCCGCAGGCCAGCGCGTGGGCGCGGTAGAAGGCCAGGTCGGCATCGATCACGTTCGGGAAGATCAGGGTCTGCAGGTCGTAGGTCAGGACGCTGAGCGAATCCGGCGCATAGTACAGCCCCTCCGGCCCGGCGGTTGCCCCCGCCGCGGCGACCGGGGCGGCGGCCTGGGGGGCGGCGCCGTCGCCGCTTTCGGTCCCGCCGCTCATCCGGGGGCCCGGCCTCGTCCGAGGCCGCGGGCGGGGGGCCGCGCCGGCATCAGCTCAGCTGTTCCTTGGTGGACCTGAACTCGATCTCCGGCCAGTCCGTCTGCGCCCTCTCCAGATGCCAGGCATTGCGCGCCATGAACACCGGATCCTCGGCATGGTCGTCGGCAATGGCGGCGCCGTTGGCGTCGATGAAGGCCTTGACCCGGGCCGGGTCGGCACCGGCGATCCAGCGGGCGGTATACAGCTCCGTCGGCTCGAAGCGGACCGGGATCTCGTACTCGGTGCGGATCCGGTCCGCCAGCACGTCGAACTGCAGGGCGCCGACCACGCCGACGATCCACTGGCTGCCCAGGCGGGTGCGGAAGGCCCGCGCCGCGCCTTCCTCCGCCAGCTGCGTCAGGGCACGGCCCAGATGCTTCGCCTTCATCGGGTCGTCGGGGCGGACCCGCTGCAGCAGTTCCGGCGCGAAGCTGGGGATGCCGGTGAAATGCAGCTCCTCGCCGTCGGTCAGCGCGTCGCCGATATGCAGGTTGCCGTGATTGGGAATGCCGATGATGTCGCCGGGCCAGGCTTCCTCCGCGCGCTCGCGGTCCTGCGCCAGGAACAGAAGCGGGTTGTGCATCACCATCGCCTTGCCGGAGCGCACATGCTTCAGCCGCATGCCGCGCTTGAAATGGCCGGAGCAGAGCCGGACGAAGGCGATCCGGTCGCGGTGCTTGGGATCCATGTTCGCCTGGATCTTGAAGACGAAGGCGGTGACCTTGTCCTCCTCCGGCCGGATGGTGCGTTCCTTCGTGGCCTGCGGCCGCGGCTGCGGCGCCATTCCGGAAAGCCCGTCCAGCAGCTCGCGGACGCCGAAATTGTTCAGGGCGCTGCCGAAATAGACCGGCGTCAGGGCGCCGGCCAGGTATTCCTCCCGGTCGAAGGCGGGGCAAAGGCCCTGCACCATCTCCAGCTGCTCGCGCAGTTCGGCGATCTCCGCCGCCGTCAGATGCTCCGCGACCGCCGGATCGTCCAGGCCGCTGACCGGGATCCGCCGGCCGCCGCCGCCCGCCGCCTGCCGGTTGCCGTCGCGGTTGACCAGGACCAGCGCCGGTTCGAACAGGTCCCAGCAGCCCCGGAAGCTGCGGCCCATGCCGATCGGCCAGTTCGCCGGCGTGACGTTGAGGGCGAGGCTCTGCTCCACCTCGTCCAGCAGGTTGAAGGGGTCCTGGGCTTCGCGGTCCATCTTGTTGATGAAGGTGACGATCGGCACGTCGCGCAGGCGGCAGACCTCGAACAGCTTTCGGGTCTGCGGCTCGATCCCCTTGGCCGCGTCCAGCACCATCACTGCGGAATCGACCGCGGTCAGGGTGCGGTAGGTATCCTCGCTGAAATCCTCGTGGCCCGGCGTGTCCAGCAGGTTGAAGGTGCAGTCAGCATAATCGTAGGTCATCACCGACGAGGCGACGGAGATGCCGCGCTCGCGCTCGACCTTCATCCAGTCGGAGCGGGCGCGGCGGCGATCGCCGCGGGCCTTCACCTCGCCCGCCAGCTGGATCGCGCCGCCATGCAGCAGCAGCTTCTCCGTCAGCGTGGTCTTGCCCGCGTCGGGGTGGGAGATGATGGCGAAAGTGCGCCGTCGCGACACGGCGTCGGCGAGCGATCCGTTCATTGCACGTCTGCCTTCGGGGAGACGGGCCGGAACGGCCCGGCTGCTCCGGTCCCGGTCCCACTGTCGATATACCGTCTGTCGATGAACCGCGTGCCGCGCATGGCGCCCGGCCGCCCGCGCCGACAGCTGCGCGGAAACACCGGCGCAGGGATGCCGCCGCCGTCCGCGACACCGTGCATGGCGAGCCCGCGGGCCTGCCGGTCCCGCACCGGACCCGCCGGCGCCCGAACGGTTGTCCTGCGGCAACGCGTTCCTCGCGGCACCGGTTTCGCATTCCTATAGTCCGCCTGTCGGGCCGGGCGCAAGCATTGCCGGCGCCTGGCCGGGGGGATCCTGCCGGGCAGGAACCGGTCGAACAGGGGGAGGATGGCATGGCCAGCGTGCATTCCATCATTGCGCGGCATGTGGCTGCCGCGATCGAGGAAGCCGGTCGCGAAGGGATCGACGAGGATACGGTGGCGCGGGGCCTTTTCAGCCGCGTCCTTGCGATTTACAAGCAGTCACGCTCCGCGGAGGATATCCGTCAGGAACTGATCTCCGCCGCCGACAATCTGGACGACGAGCAGGACTACACCTTCATGCGTCCCTGATTCGGGCGTTCCGGACCGCGGTACCGTCTGCGGCGGCGGCTGCCGGACCGGCCCGTGGCCGGCCGCTTGGCGCGACCTCGGGGAAACCGGCTGAGATGGCCTACCGCTTCGATCGCATCACGCTCCTGGTGGTGGAGGACAATCCCAATATGCGGCGTCTCGTCGGCGCCGTGCTCGCCGCGATCGGCATCGTCAACGTCCACTGGGCGACCAATGTGCCGGATGCCTTGAAGCTGCTGCAGGAAGTGCCGGTGGACATCGTCCTGACCGACTACAACATGCAGCCGGTCGACGGCCTGACCTTCACCCGCATGCTGCGCGACAGCGAGCGGAACGATGCCCCCTTCGTGCCCATCATCATGATGACCGGTCATGCCACCAAGAAGATCGTGGCTGCCGCCCGCAATGCCGGCGTGACGGAGTTCCTCGCCAAACCGGTCTCCGTCGCGTCGATGTACGACCGGTTGGTCGAGGTGATCGAGAATCCGCGCCCCTTCGTGAAGACAGGCAGCTTCTTCGGCCCGGACCGCCGGCGCCAGGTGAAGTCGTTCGAGGTGGAGCGGCGCGGCACCGGCGCGGCAGAAGATGCCGGCGAGGTGGAACTCTAGGATGCCGGAGCGCAGGCATACCGGCGCCGCTTCGGCGCCGCCGGGGCCGGCGGAGGAGGCGCCCCAGCGGATGCCGCGCCTTGCGCCGATCCTGCCTCTGGCCGGGCTTTTCGCCCTACCCGTGGGGCTGGTCTTCCTGGCCCTGGCCGTGACCGGCGCCCTGTCGCCGGCGCTGGCGGCGCTGGCGGCGCTGGCGCTGCTGCTGCTGGTCTTCCTGACGATGGCGCGCCATCTGATCGGCCTGCTGCGCCTGACCTGGCATCTGCGGGACGAGGCGGAGGGTCTTGCCGGGGCAGGCCCCGCCCAGGTGCGCCACACGCCGCGCGGCGGCGGCTCCGGCCTGACCCGCCTGGCCATCGCCATCGACGGCCTGCGGCAGGCGCAGCTGGCGGAGCGGCGCCGGCTTTCCGCCAACCTGGAGGCGGCGGAGCGCATCCTCGACGCCCTTCCCGACCCGCTGCTGATCCTGGACGGGGAACGCAGGGTGATGCGGGCCAATCGCCGTGCCAACGACATGTTCGGGCCGCTCGCCGGACAGGACCTCGCCTTCTCCATCCGCCATCCGCAGGTGCTGGACATGGCCGACCGGGTGCTGGCGCATGAGGTCGACGAGGCGGAGACCGAGTTCGTCCTGGCGGATTCCGAACGCACGATCCGGGCGCAATGCGTCCGCTACGGCGGCGGGGCGAAGCCGGAACCCGGGCGGAACGGCCAGCGGGCGGTGGCGATGCTGCTGCTGCACGACCTGACCGCAATGAAGCGGGCGGAGCAGATGCGCGCCGACTTCGTCGCCAATGCCAGCCACGAGCTGAAGACACCGCTCGCCGCCCTGATCGGCTTCATCGAGACCCTGCAGGGCCCGGCGCGCGATGACCGGCAGGCGCAGGAGCGGTTCCTCGCCATCATGGCGGAGCAGGCGGACCGGATGTCGCGGCTGGTCCAGGACCTGCTGTCGCTGTCGCAGATCGAGCTCAACGAGCATAGCCCGCCGGCGGGCGAGGTGGACCTGCCGGAGCTGGCGCGCGGGGTGGCCGGGGCCCAGCAGCCGCAGGCGGAGGCCCGCGGCGTGACCCTGACCGTGACCGTCGATGCGGGCCTGCCGCCGGTGGTCGGCGACAGCGACCAGATCGAGCAGATCCTGCACAACCTTGTGGACAATGCGATCAAGTATGGCGGCGATGGGGGCCGGGTCGACCTGGTGGTGCAGCGGGCGGGCCCCGCCGGCCAGGGATCGCTGCCCGACCGCCTGCGCGGCGGCGTGATGGTGGCGGTGTCCGACAAGGGGCCCGGAATCCCGCGGGAATTCCTGCCGCGCCTGACGGAGCGCTTCTACCGCGTCGACCAGGCCCGCAGCCGTGCCCTGGGCGGCACCGGCCTGGGCCTGGCGATCGTCAAGCATATCGTGAACCGCCACCGCGGCATCCTGACGATCCGCTCGGTGCTCGGCATGGGCTCGACCTTCAGCGTGGTACTGCCGGCAGCCGCGGGCGGCGCTGCCGCAGGCCCGCGCCGGCAGGACAAGGCGCCGGAGGGCGGGCCGGCCGGGCGGTCGCACAGGCCGCACGAAGCTGGATAGCGGTCTGGTCCCGGCACCGGGGGAGTGGATCGATCCTGAACCGTGCAGGCTGTCTTTTGGTCCCTGGCCTGCAGTTTCGAGCGTATCGGCTGAGGGCCTCGAGGCGTTTCAACCCCTCGCCGCCCTGTTCGGCACGGGCATGGGCCGGAATGCGACCGACGGATACGCGGCTGCCATCGTTTCGCACCATGGGCTTCCGATCTGCAACGCTGGGCAGGAGATGGCCGCCCCCCTCAGCAGACGCAAGGAGAAGATCATGATCAGGCGCCCGGACACCACCGGAAGGGAATTGCGGTCTAGCCCGCCACAAGGCAGGACTCAGCGGCCAGTCGCCGAAGACCGTCGGATCGTCGCATTGGACCGTGTCTCGGCGGGTTCGGAGGACAAGGTCATCTTTCACAATGATTTTTGAAACGGTGTCTCGGCCAGCGTCTTCCGGCGGCAGTTGACTGCAGGAATTGGTACGCCGGCGCTGTGCTGGGATGGGCGGTCAGCTGATGCCTGTCGCGACGCCCGCCCGCGCGGGCGCGAGCGCCGCAATGCCGCTCCGAGGCGGGTCCGGACAGTGCCCCAGACCTCTGTCCGTCCCGCTGGCGCGTGACATGGCTGCAAAAGAGAAGGCAGCGCGGCGGAAGCTGTCGCGGCTGGAGCTGGCCGACGACCTTGGTCGCGTCTTCAAGGCGTGCGAGGCGATGGGATTATCGCCCCGGCAGGGCCGCAAGATCCGAAAGAACTTCCAGGCAGATGGAGCCGGGGGCTGATCCAGAACACCGGAGGCCTCCCAAAGACCCGGCATCGCGGCCCCGATCGGGTTCGGTGGACGAACGCCGTCACCGTTGCCGTCTGCCCGGAAGCCGCGGCGGCCGGGCGGCGCGCTATTGCGAGAAGCGGTTGCGCTTCAGGGCGGCGATCAGGCCGTTGAGGCCATTGCGCGCATCGGCGGCGAAGTCCGAGCGCTGGGTGATCGCCATGCTGATCCCCTCGATGATCACGTCGAGGATCTTGAAGCCGTCGCCGACGCTGCGCAGCCGCCAGTCGACCTTCGTCGCCGGGCCGTTCTGCTGCACGATCTCGGAATTCACAACGACGCTGTCGTCAATGGCACGCGCGGCACCGACCTTCAGCTTCTCGCCCGAATAGCTGCTGAGGCGCTGCGCATAGGTGTTCACCACGAAGGTGGTGAACAGGTCGACATATTCCTTCTGCTCCGCTTCCGGTGCCGCGCGCCAGGCGGCGCCGGCGACGAAGCGGGCGATCGATTCGACAGCGAACTTGTCCTGGAACAGGGCGGCAAACTTCGTCGCCCGCTGTTCCGGGGTGAGGGACTTGTCCGAGAGGAAGCCGATCGCCTCGTCGCCGAGCTTCTCGATGAAGGCCTGCGCCGCCGCGGTCTCGTCGGCGCGGGCAGGCTGCAGCGTGCCGCTGCCGATCAGCAGGGTCAGGGCTGCCAGGCCAGCCAGCGCGGCGCCGGACAGCAGCCGACGGCGTCGCGGCGAGCGCGGTGCGGCTTCGAACTGGTCGGTGGCGGCATCGGCGGGACAGGTCATGGTCTCGTTCCACAAGGCTGAAGGACAAGAGGCAGGCCGGAGGCCGCCGCATGCCGCCTCCGTCGAGGGGGACGAACCCCTGGCGGCGCGGTGCCGTTCCACGCCGGCGCGGGCGATGCCGGCCGGCATGCGGGTGCCGGCGGGGCGGCCAGGAGTGCGGATGGGCGTGCGCTGATCCGGATCAATCGAACTTCGGCAGGGCCGCGGCATCCGGCCCGCTCTCGCCCTTGGCGGCACGGATGTCGGCGGCCCGGCGCTGCAGGTAGAGGCTGCGCATGGAGGCATAGAAATCGATGGAGGTGGCTTCCAGCTCGTCCAGAACGCCCAGCACCTGGGATCGCGTGTTCACCGCGGAGACGATGCCGCGGACGATCGGGAACGCATCGGCGTTGTTGTTCAGCGCGATGCGGTTGAACGGGTCGGCGAGCGAATCCACGGCGAAGCCGATGCCGTCGCGCACGGTGGACGGGCCGATCAGCGGCAGGACCAGATAGGCGCTGTCGGTCACGCCCCAGACGGCCAGGGTCTCGCCGAAATCGGCGTCGCGCACCCGGGTGTCGGGCATCACGTCCATGATCCCGCCCATGCCCATGAAGGAATTGGCGGCGAACTTGCCCATCGCCCTGCCGGCATTGTCGAAATCGCCCTGCAACACCGAATTGGCAAAGCGGATCGGCTGGTTCAGGTTGGTCAGGAAGTTGTCGACCGCGTGCTGAACGCCGACCGGCAGCACGTCGCGATAGGCGGTGGCCGCCGGCTTCAGCAGCCAGAAATCGACGCCGTTGTTGAAGGCGAAGATGGCGCGGTTCACCGGCTCCAGCGGGTCCTGCCTGGCGAAGGGGTCGGCGGGGTCCGCACTGCTGCCGGCCGTGCCGCCGCTCTCCGCCTTGGCATCGGCCGAGCCGCCGTCCGTCTGCTCTCCCATGGAGGCGCAGGCGGCCAGCCCGAAGGCGGCGCCCAGGACGAGGCCCTGCAACGCCCGGCGCAGGGTTGCGGCGGCGGCGCGCTGCGGGCGCGGCAGGATGATGGCCAGGCCGTGGAGTCTGCGGGTGCCCGGTGCTCCGGCAGTCCCTGCAGGCGCCGGCGCATCCGTCGTTTCGACCGTTTCTTTCAACACATCCTCGGACCCGTACTCTTGCACCGTTGGGCTGCACCGCGACCTTGCCCGCACAAGGTCTGATCGGGACCCCGGCCCGAGTGCGACCGGCCCCGGCGGCATGCCGCCCGACTCGCTCGACCCCGGGACCGAAGCGCCAGGAACGCCCTGACCGGCGCATCGCCCCCTGTTCCGGCGGGTATCCGGCAATCCGCCCGCATCCCCGGCCGTCCTGAAGCGACCGACCCGCCGGATACGGCGCGTGCAGTTCGGCAACAGAGGGCGAATCCCTAGCACAGCGCCTTGCCGTAGGCGAGAAATCGAAAGGCGGGAGCAGGCGATAGGAAGGCGCTGTTGCGCAAATGCCGCGGCCGTCGAGGCCGGCACCTGCGGCGCACCCCCATCGCGTGGCTGAGCGGCCGGGTCTTGATCCGAGATATAAAGATATGTTTATATGCGTCTACGATGTTCATTAAGGATGCAATGGCGTAAGGCATGGACCAGCTGCTTGCAGCGCTGAAGGCGGCGGCGGAGCCGACCCGGTTGCGGATCCTGGCGATCTGCGCGCGGGCGGAGCTGACCGTCTCGGAACTCACCCTCGTCCTGGGGCAGAGCCAGCCCCGCGTGTCGCGGCACCTGAAGCTGCTCTGCGCCGCCGGGCTGCTCACCCGTCATCCGGAAGGCGCCTGGGTCTTCTACCGGCTCAGCGACCGGCTTGACGGCGCCGACCAGCAGCCCGGCTCCGCACTGACCCAGGCCCTGGTGCGCCTGGTGCCGACCGACGATGCGGTGGTGCAGCGCGACCTGGCGCGGCTGGAGGCGGTGCGCCACGGCCGGGCGGAAGCCGCGGGCGAGTATTTCCGGTCCAACGCCGCCCACTGGTCGCAGATCCGCTCCCTCTATGTCGACGAGGCGGAGGTGGAGCGTGCCCTGAAGGAGATGGTCGGCGGCGACCAGGTGGGCGACTTCCTGGATGTCGGCACCGGCACCGGCCGCATGCTGGAGATTTTCGGTCCCGGCGCGCGGCGGGCGATCGGCTTCGACATGAGCCGCGAGATGCTGGGCTATGCCCGCTCCGCGCTGGAGCAGGCCGGGCTGGCGAACTGCCAAGTGCGGCTGGGCGACATGTACGGGCTGCCGCTGGGCGCGGCCAGCGCCGACACGATCATGTACCACCAGGTGCTGCACTTCGCCGACGACCCCGCGGCCGCGATTGCGGAAGGGGCGCGGCTGCTGCGGCCGGGCGGCCGGCTTATCGTCGTCGACTTCCTGCCGCACGACCAGGAACAGCTGCGCGACGCCCATGCGCATCGCCGGCTGGGCTTTGCCGACCAGGAGGTCGCCCGCTGGTTCCGGTCCGTCGGTCTGGAGCCCGGGGAAAGCCGCACCCTGCCGGGCAAGCCGCTGACCGTCGGCCTGTGGACCGCGCGGGCGCCGGCGACGGCCGCCGCCGGCGCCGCGCCGGCTGACATTGAAGAGGATCCCGACCGGCCGGCGGCGGACAACGCCGGCGGGTCCGTCACCTATCTGTCCGAGAACAAGGTACGAGAGGCAGCATCATGAAGCCGGGAACGAAGCGGAGCGTCGAAGCCGCGCGCGAGGCGCTGCAGGAGGGTGTTTTCGCCGAGATCGGCCAGCGCCGCCGCCTGGCGGTGTCCTTCGAGTTCTTCCCGCCCAAGACCGACGAGATGGAGGCGACCCTCTGGAAGTCGGTGCAGCGCCTGGCGCCCCTGGCGCCGCGCTTCGTCTCCGTCACCTATGGCGCGGGCGGCACCACGCGGGAGCGCACCCATGCCACCGTGACCCGGATCCGCAAGGAGACCGAGTTGGAGCCGGCGGCGCATCTGACCTGCGTCGATGCCAGCCGGGACGAGGTCGATGCCGTGGCGCGGGCCTACTGGGATGCCGGCATCCGCCACATCGTGGCGCTGCGCGGCGACCCGCCGCCGGACGCCGAGCATTTCCAGCCGCATCCGGACGGCTATGCCACCTCCACCGAGCTGGTCGCCGGCCTGAAGCGGATCGCGGATTTCGAGGTCAGCGTCGGCTGCTATCCGGAGATCCACCCGGAAAGCAGCTCCAGCCGGCTGGAACTGGAATATCTGCGCCAGAAGATCGATGCCGGGGCGGAGCGCGCGATCTCGCAGTACTTCTTCGACACCGACGTCTTCCTGCGCTTCCTGGACCGGGCGCGCAGCGTCGGCATCGACGTGCCCGTGGTGCCCGGCGTCCTGCCGGTGGTCAGCTTCAAGCAGGTGAAGCGCTTCTCGCAGATGTGCGGCGCCAGCATCCCGGCCTGGATGGAGGATGTCTTCGACGGGCTGGACGACGATCCGGAGACCCGCAAGCTGGTCGCCGCCTCGATCGCGGTGGAGCAGTGCCGGCGCCTGCAGGCGGAAGGGGTGAACGACATCCACTTCTACACCCTGAACCGGGCGGACCTGACCTACGCGATCTGCCACATGCTGGGCATCCGGCCGCGGCCGGACCTGCCGGCCGACGCCGATCCCGGCGCCGCGCCCGCCTCTGCCGGGCGGCCGGCGGCAACCCAGGGAGTGACGGCATGAGCGACAACCTGAAGGCGGCCCGGGCCGAACGCCAGGCGGCGATGAGGCAGGCGCTGCGCGAACGGATCCTGGTGCTGGACGGTGCCATGGGCACCGCGATCCAGGCCTACAAGCTGTCGGAGGAGGATTATCGCGGCGAGCGCTTCGCCGACTGGCCGTCGGACCTGAAGGGCAATAACGACCTTCTGGTGCTGACCCGGCCGGAGGTGATCCGCGAGATCCACGAGGCCTATTTCGAGGCCGGCGCCGACTTCGCCTCCTCCAACAGCTTCAACGGCACCCGGATCAGCCAGGCCGATTACGGCATGGAGGACCTGGCGGCGGAGATCTCGCTCGCCTCCGCGCGCCTGGCGCGCGAGGCGGCCGATGCGGTCACCGCGCGGACCCCGGACCGGCCGCGCTTCGTGATCGGCGCGCTGGGCCCGACCAACCGGACGGCCAGCGTCTCCCCCGACGTGAACAATCCGGGCTTCCGCAACACCAGCTTCGACGAGCTGGCGGACGCCTACGAGGAAAGCGCCCGCGCCCTGTGGGAGGGCGGCGCCGACGTCCTGCTGGTGGAGACCATCTTCGACACCCTGAACGCCAAGGCCGCGCTGTTCGGCATCGGCCGGCTGCAGGACGATACCGACGAGGAGGTGCCGGTGATGATCTCCGGCACCATCACCGACATGTCGGGGCGCAACCTGTCCGGCCAGACGCCGGAGGCGCTGTGGAACTCGGTGCGGCACGCGCATCCGTTCAGCATGGGGATGAACTGCTCCTTCGGCGCCGAGCAGCTGCGGCCGGCGGTGGTGGACCTGGCGAAGATCGCCGACGTGCCGATCGCCGCCTATCCCAATGCCGGCCTGCCCAACGAACTGGGCGAATATGACGAGACGCCGGAGACGACGGCCGCCTTCCTGCGCGGCTGGGCGGAGGACGGGCTGGTGAACATGGTGGGCGGCTGCTGCGGCACCACGCCGGAGCATATCCGCGCGATCGCGGAAGCCGTCGCCGGCCTGAAGCCGCGGGAAGTCCTGGAGGTGCCGAAGGCGATGCGCCTGTCGGGCCTTGAGCCCTTCACCCTGGCCAGCTGAGGCTGGCGGCCGCGCGCACGGCAAGAAGACACATGAGGGGCGGCAGGCCGCCCCGAAAGCGTATCGGAGGCAATATGACGGCGAGCGAGGCATCGCAGCGCTTCATCAATATCGGCGAGCGCACGAACGTCACCGGATCGGCGAAGTTCAAGAAGCTGATCCTGGACGGCGACTACGAGGCCGCCGTCGAGGTGGCGCGCCAGCAGGTGCAGAACGGCGCCCAGATCATCGACGTCAACATGGACGAGGCGATGCTGGATTCGGAGGAGGCCATGCGGACCTTCCTGAACCTGATCTCCGCCGAGCCGGACATCGCCCGCGTGCCGGTGATGGTCGATTCCTCCAAGTGGACGGTGATCGAGGCCGGGCTGAAATGCCTGCAGGGCAAGGGCATCGTGAACTCGATCAGCCTGAAGGAAGGCGAGGAGCCGTTCCTGCAGCAGGCCCGCCTGCTGCGCCGCTACGGCGCGGCAGTGGTCGTCATGGCCTTCGACGAGCAGGGCCAGGCCGACACAGCGGCCCGCAAGATCGAGATCTGCGAGCGGTCCTACAAGATCCTGGTGGAAACCGTCGGCTTCCCGCCGGAGGACATCATCTTCGACCCCAACATCTTCGCGGTCGCCACCGGCATCGAGGAGCACAACAACTACGCCGTCGACTTCATCGAGGCGACGCGCGAGATCAAGAAGCGCTGCCCGCACGTCCATATCTCAGGCGGCGTGTCCAACGTCTCCTTCTCGTTCCGTGGCAACAATCCGGTCCGCGAGGCGATGCATTCGGTGTTCCTGTACCATGCCATCAAGGCCGGCATGGACATGGGCATCGTCAATGCCGGCCAGCTGGCGGTCTATGCGCAGATCCCCGACGAACTGCGCGAGCGGGTCGAGGACGTGATCCTGAACCGGCGCGACGATGCCACCGACCGGCTGCTGGAGATCGCCGACACCTACAAGGGCGACGGCTCCACCGGCCCCACCCAGGACCTCTCCTGGCGCGAGAAGGAGGTCAAGGACCGCCTGACCCACGCGCTGGTGCACGGCATCGCCGACTGGGTGGTGGAAGACACCGAGGAGATGCGCCAGCAGGCCGACAAGCCGCTGGACGTGATCGAGGGGCCGCTGATGGACGGGATGAACGTCGTCGGCGACCTGTTCGGCTCCGGCCAGATGTTCCTGCCGCAGGTGGTGAAGTCCGCCCGCGTCATGAAGAAGGCGGTGGCCCACCTGATCCCCTATATCGAGGAGGAGAAGAAGGCCTCCGGCAATACCGACGAGAAGGGCACCATCGTCATGGCGACGGTGAAGGGCGATGTCCATGACATCGGCAAGAACATCGTCGGCGTGGTCCTGCAGTGCAACAACTACCGGGTCGTCGACCTGGGCGTGATGGTGCCGGCGAACAAGATCCTTGCCGCCGCCAAGGAGGAGAAGGCGGACATCATCGGCCTGTCCGGCCTGATCACCCCCAGCCTGGACGAGATGTGCAACGTGGCGAAGGAGATGCAGCGCGAAGGCTTCGACCTGCCGCTGCTGATCGGTGGCGCCACCACCTCGAAGGTGCATACGGCGGTCAAGATCACGCCGAACTACAAGAACGCGGTGATCCACGTCACCGACGCCTCCCGCGCCGTCGGCGTGGCCGGCAAGCTGCTGTCGAAGCGGGACAAGCCGGACTATGTGGCGGAAATCGCCGCCGACTACGACAAGATCCGCACCAAATATGCCGGCGATCGCGGCGGCGCAGCGCGGCTGCCGATCGCAGAGGCCCGCGCCAACCGGGCGAAGATCGACTGGGACGCGTTCGAGCCGCCGGAGCCGGCGCGACCCGGCATCACGGTGTTCGAGGATTACGACCTGGCGGAGCTGGTCAGCCGGATCGACTGGAAGCCCTTCTTCCAGACCTGGGAGCTGGCGGGCCGCTTCCCCGACATCCTGGAGGACGAGAAGGTGGGCGAGGTCGCCCGCAGCCTCTATGCGGACGCCCAGGCCATGCTGCAGCAGATCGTCGGCGAGAAATGGCTGACCGCCCGCGCCGTGATCGGCATCTGGCCGGCGAACCGCATCGGCGACGACGATATCGCGCTCTATACCGGCGAGGACCGCAAGCAGCGGCTGGAGGTGATCCACACCCTGCGCCAGCAGATGAAGCGGGGCCAGGGCGAGAACAAGCGGGCCAACCATGCGCTGGCCGACTTCATCGCGCCGGAAGGCGTGGCGCCGGACTGGCTCGGCGGCTTCGTGGTGACGGCCGGCGGCCGCATCGAGGAGAAGATCAAGGAGTTCGAGGCGCAGCACGACGACTACAAGTCGATCATGCTGAAGGCCCTGGCGGACCGCCTGGCGGAAGCCTTTGCCGAGCGCATGCACGAGCGGGTGCGCCGCGAGTTCTGGGGCTATGCGCCGGATGAGGACCTGTCCAATTCCGAGCTGATCGCGGAGGCCTATCGCGGCATCCGCCCGGCGCCCGGCTATCCGGCCTGCCCGGAGCATACCGAGAAGCGGACCCTGTTCCGCCTGCTGGATGCGGAGAAGAACACAGGCGTGGAGCTGACGGAATCCTGCGCGATGTGGCCGGCGTCGAGCGTCTCGGGCTTCTATTTCGCGCATCCGCAGGCGCGCTATTTCGGCGTCGGCAAGATCGAGCGCGACCAGGTTGCCGACTATGCCAAGCGCAAGCGCATGGAGCTGGCGGAGGCCGAGCGCTGGCTGGCGCCGAACCTGAACTACGATCCCGACGCGCCGCAGGAGAATGGCGGCGCGGACGGCGGCGCGACCGAACAGGCGGCGTGAGGCGGGGGCGCCGGTCGTCCCCACGCCCGCGCCACCCACACGACCGCCGGCCGGCCCGGCCCCCCGACCTGAGGGGCCGGGCCGGCCTTTTTGCGGCCGCGCGACAGCGGAACCTGGAACGCTCTGCTATCCTGGCCTTCCAATTTCCGGAGGGTCCCAGGGATGGATGTCTCCCTGCCACCGACACTTGAGACCTTTGTCCGGCGCAAGGTCGCCTCGGGCCAGTACGTCGACGCGAGCGAGGTCATACGCAAGGCACTGAGCCTTTTGCAGGAGATGGAGCGACCGCAGTCGACATCGGCGGACATAGCCGGACGGGAATTCAGCGGCGGGCAACCGGAACCATCTCTCGATCGGTCACGGTTGCGCGCCACCCTTGCCGGAATGTCACCTGCTCTGCACAAGCTGGGTGCGGCGAGTCTGGCACTCTACGGCTCGATGAGGCGGGGCGAAGCCACACCGGACAGCGATATCGACCTGCTCGTCGAGATCGCTCCCGGACGCCGTTTCAGCCTGATCGACCTTGCAGCGGTCGCTGCCGTCCTTGAGGACCGGCTCGGCCGGCGGGTCGATCTTGCCACGCGTGACGGACTGGATCCGGAAGTGCGCGAGCGAATTCTCGAGGAAGCGGAAACGATCTTTCCGTGACCAAGGGTCCGACGCATTGCGCCCGGCACATTCTGGAAACCATCGGCAATACAGGAGCGAGAAATTTAAACGGCCGCCCCAGCGATCGCCGGGGCAGCCATTATTTCAGGCGCCTGTCCGCTCGGACTTTCGTGGGCCGATCACGATGACTGTGGCGGGACATCATCATCCTTCTTCTCGCGCCTTGCCGCCGCTCTCTCCCGCGCCAGCTCCCGCAGCGACGGAAGGCCTGCGGCTGCCCGCTCCTGGGAGACCTGCTTCATCACCGCTTCCAAGGCGCCGTAGTCGGCCGCAGAGTGCATGCCGGCGCCGCTGGCCGTATACCAGCCGGGCATGTCGACCTCGTAGGTCTTGCCGGCCAGTTCGATCGACTGGCGGCGCACCCCGCGTACCATGGGTTCCCCGGTTTCGGGGTGAAGCGTCTCGGTCGTCACTGCAGGATGGGCCATGTCACTCTTCCTTGAAGGACAGGAGGGTGAACTCCTGCACTCCCTTGTTGGTGAACTTAACATATAGGCGCAATCCGTCCCATGGCACGATGTAGACATCCTGCCATTGCCTATGATCGCGGTAGGAGGTCATCGACTCCCGGAAATGTTCGTGCCGCATCGACAGGATACAGTCACTCCACTCTGCGAGGTCGAACTGCATCCTGACCGCGCTTTCATAGGCTGTTGTCGTGAAGAGACCTTCCATCCGGTCGTTCTTGCAGCAATCGGTCCAGTAGCGCTGGAAGGCAGCCAGGTCGTGACTCGGCGCGTACTTCTTCATCCCTTCGCCTTCCCTCTCCCGCGCTCGATCCACCTGTCGCATGACAATCCAGACGCGGACCGCGCGCCTTCTCATGCACTCCTGTCGGCGTCGTCCCGCCGCTCCCAATAGGGCGGCCGGCCGTAGCAGGCCGCCAGGTGGTCCAGGAACAGCCGCACCTTCGGGGTCAGGTAGGGGCTGGGGCGGAAGACGCCGTAGATGCCCTGCTCCTGGCGGCTGAAGCGGCCCTCGAAGGCGGGCAGAAGGCGCACCAGCCGGCCGTCGGCGAGCGCCTCGTTCACCAGCCAGGTGGGCAGCAGCGCCACCCCCAGCCCGCCGACCGCCGCCGCCAGCAGGGCGTCGGAATTGTTCGCCCGCAGCCGGTGGCGCACGGCGATCTCGCGCAATGCCCCGTCGGCGCCGCTCAGCAGCCAGCTGTCGCCGGGCTGCAGGTGGAAGGCCAGGCAATCGTGGCGGCCCAGATCGTCTGGCGCATCGAGCGGCGGTGCCCGGTCGAGGTAGGCGGGGCTGGCGACCACATGCCGGCGCTGGTCGGCCAGGCGGCGCGCCAGCAGCGCGGAATCCTGCAGCGCGCCGATGCGGACCGCGACATCGACGCCGGCCTCCACCAGGTCGACGGTATGGTCGGTCAGGTCCAGGTCGATCCGCAGGTCGGGATAGCGGGCCAGGAAGGGCGGCAGGTGGGGGGCGACATGCCGGTGGCCGAAGGCGACCGGCACGTTCACCCGCAGCAGGCCGCGCGGCGCGCTGGCCTGGCCTTCGGCCAGCAGGCTGCGCATCTCCCCCAGTTCCGCCAGGACGCGCTGCGCGCGCTCGTAGCAGGCATGGCCGTTCTCGGTCAGGCTGAGCCGCCGGGTCGAGCGGCGCAGGAGCTGCGTGCCGTACTCCACCTCCAGCGCGGCCACCAGCCGGGAGACGGACGAGGGGCGCACGCCCAGCTCCCGCGCGGCGGCGGAGAAGCTGCCGCAATCCACGGCACGGGTCAGGGCGACGAAACCGTCGATCAGGTCCATCCGAAGGCTCTCATGCGATGCGTCCAGCAGGTGTGGCTGGGTTTTGCGTAATGTGCAAAGAAATTACGCGATCTCAGGGAATTCCGCTATCAAGACGCACGGTTTACCCTTTTCCGCATACCCATTACCCAGAATGCCGCAATCAGATTGCGCGGAAGAGGATGTGCCATGAGCAAGCAAACCCCTGTCGGCTGGATCGCCATCGGCGGTCTGCAGGTCGCGGCCGAACTGCACCGCTTCATCGAGACCGAGGCCCTGCCCGGAACCGGCGTGCCGTCGGAACGGTTCTGGGGCGGCTTCGAGGCGCTGCTGCACGACCTGGCGCCGCGCAACCGAGAGTTGCTGGCGCGACGCGACGAGCTGCAGGCGCAGATCGACGCCTGGTACCGGGAACGGCGCGGTCAGGCGATCGCACCGGCGGCGCAGAAGGCGTTCCTCGAGGAGATCGGCTACCTGCTGCCGGAAGGGCCGGACTTCGCCGTCAGCACAGCCAACGTGGATGCGGAGATCGCGACGATCGCCGGGCCGCAGCTGGTGGTGCCCTGCTCCAACGCGCGCTATGCGCTGAACGCGGCAAATGCCCGCTGGGGCAGCCTGTACGATGCGCTGTACGGCACCGACGCGATCCCGGAGGGGCCGGAGACGGCGCGCGGCGGCGCCTACAACCCGGCCCGCGGGGCGGAGGTGATCGAGATCGCCCGTGGCCTGCTGGACCGCACGGCGCCGCTGGCCGACGGTTCGCACCGCGACGCCACCGGCTATGCCATCACCGACGGCCGCCTGAGCGTCGCGCTGGCCGGCGGCGGGAGCACGGGTCTGCAGGATCCCGGCCGGCTGGCCGGCTGGCAGGGCGAGGATGCGGCGCCGAGCGCGGTTCTGCTGGCCCATAACGGCCTGCACCTGGAGATCGTCATCGACCGGCAGCATGCGATCGGCCGCGACGACCCGGCCGGGGTGGCGGATGTAATCGTCGAGGCGGCGGTCACCACGATCGTCGACTGCGAGGATTCCGTCGCCGCGGTCGATGCCGCGGACAAGGTCGCCGTCTATCGCAACTGGCTGGGCCTGATGAAGGGCAGCCTGACCGCGTCCTTCCCGAAAGGCGGCCGCACGGTGGAGCGCCACCTGAACCCGGACCGCCGCTACCGCACGGCGGAGGGGGAGACGGTCCGGCACGGCCGCAGCCTGATGCTGGTGCGCAATGTCGGCCATCTGATGACTGTCGACGCGATCCGCCTGCAGGACGGCAGCGAGGTGCCGGAGGGCATGCTGGACGCGATGGTGACCTCGCTGATCGCGCTGCACGACCTGCGCGGAGACGGCCCGCTGCACAACAGCCGCACCGGGTCGGTCTATATCGTGAAGCCGAAAATGCACGGGCCGGAGGAGGTCGCCTTCGCCGCCGAGCTGTTTGCCCGGGTGGAGGCGGTGCTCGAGCTGCCGCCGGCGACCCTGAAGATGGGCATCATGGACGAGGAGCGGCGCACCACCGTCAACCTGAAGGAATGCATCCGCGCCGCCGCCGACCGGGTGGTGTTCATCAATACCGGCTTCCTGGACCGCACCGGCGACGAGATCCACACCGCGATGGAGGCCGGGCCGATGATCCGCAAGGGCGACATGAAGGAAGCCGCCTGGATCAAGGCCTATGAGGACTGGAACGTCGATATCGGCCTGGCCTGCGGCCTGCAGGGCCATGCCCAGATCGGCAAGGGAATGTGGGCGATGCCCGACCTGATGGCGGCGATGCTGGAGCAGAAGATCGGCCATCCGATGGCCGGCGCCAGCACCGCCTGGGTGCCGTCGCCGACGGCCGCCACCCTGCACGCCCTGCACTATCACGAGGTCGACGTGGCCGCCCGCCAGGCGGAACTGGCCGACCGTCCCCGTGCCAGCCTGGAGGCGATCCTGACGGTGCCGCTCGCCGACCGGCCGAACTGGTCGCCGGAGGAGGTGCAGGAGGAACTGGACAACAATGCGCAGGGCATCCTGGGCTATGTCGTGCGCTGGGTGGACCAGGGGGTGGGCTGTTCCAAGGTGCCGGACATCCATGACGTCGGCCTGATGGAGGACCGTGCCACCTGCCGGATCTCCAGCCAGCACATCGCCAACTGGCTGCACCACGGCATCTGCACCGAAGACCAGGTGCGCGAGACGATGCAGCGCATGGCGGCGGTGGTGGACCGCCAGAACGACGGCGACCCGGACTACCGCCCGATGGCGCCGGACTTCGGCGGCAGCATCGCCTTCCAGGCCGCCTGCGACTTGGTCTTCGAGGGGCGGTCGCAGCCCAGCGGCTATACCGAGCCGGTGTTGCACCGCCGCCGCATCGAGGCGAAGAAGGCGGCGGCGGGCTGAAGCCTGCAGTGATCCGGCGCTGATCTGCGGCGCGCCCGCCCCTGGCCCGGCCGGCGGCGGGCGCAACCTTTTGCGGTGTCCAGTGGTTTCCCTCCGGCACCCCCTGAGGCCCCGATCCCGGCCCGGGTGACGGAGGCTCTGGCAAAGTGCGGCCGGTGCCACTAACTCTGTGCGCCGACACTCCCTCCCGGAACCGCGCCCCGGAACCGCATCCTTGTCCGAGATCGTCTTCGTCACCCTCGCCGTTGCGCTGCTCTGGCTCGTCGTGGCCTTCCTGCAGCCGCTGGCCGGCCGGATGAACCTGCCGCCGACGATCATGTTCGCCGGTGTCGGCGTGGCGATCGGCGCGGCTGCGGTGGTGCTGCTGTCCAGCCCGCTGGCGGCGCGGCTGGAGGACGTGCTGGAGCCGATCGTCAGCCAGCCGGTGCCCTCGGCCCTTTTCCTCTACACCTTCCTGCCGATCCTGATCTTTCAGGCGACCCTGTCGATCGAGCTGCGGCGGCTGCTGGAGGACCTGGCACCGATCCTGCTGCTGGCGGTGGTGGCGGTGCTGGTCTCCGCCGCGGTGATCGGCTTCGGCCTGAACTGGGCCTTCGGCGTGCCGCTGCTCGCCGCGCTGCTGCTGGGGTCGATCGTCGCCACCACGGACCCGGCGGCGGTGGTGGCGATCTTCCGCGACATCGGCGCGCCGGCGCGCCTGACCCGGCTGGTGGAGGGGGAGAGCCTGCTGAACGATGCGGCGGCGATCGCGCTGTTCTCCTGGCTGCTGACCCTGCTGGTCTACGACTATTCCTTCGGCCTGACCGCGGACTCGCTGTGGCCGGCGGTGCGCGACTTCGTCATCGCCTTCGGCGGCGGCCTGCTGCTGGGCAGCGTCGGCGCACGCGCGGTGGCCCTGGCCTTCCCGCTGCTGCGCGGCAGCCGCGCGGCGGAGGCGACCCTGGTGCTGGTCGCGCCCTACATCCTGTACATCCTGGGCGACCGCTTCCTGGGCGTGTCCGGCGTGGTCGCCGTGGTCGTCGCCGGGCTGGTGCTGGGCGGCCTGCTGCGGCGGCGGATTCCGCCGGGCAACTGGCAGCACCTGGTCGACATGGGCGAGCAGGTGGCGTTCTGGGCCGGTTCCCTGGTCTTCCTGCTGGCGGCCCTGCTGGTGGCGCGGATGCTGTCGGACTTCGACCTGCGCGACGTCTTCATGGTGCTGGCGGTGGTGGTGGCGGCGCTGGCCGCGCGGGCGCTGGTGCTGTTCGGGCTGCTGCCGGCGCTGAGCGCGATCGGCCTGTCGCAGCGGGTCAGCCATCCCTACAAGCTGACCATCCTGTGGGGCGGCCTGCGCGGCGCGGTCACCCTGGCGCTGGCCCTGGCGGTGACCGAGAACCGCTTCCTGGACCCGGAGGTGAAGCGCTTCGTCGCGGTGACCGCCAGCGGCTTCGTCCTCTTCACCCTGTTCGTGAACGGGCTCAGCCTGCGGCGGCTGATCCGCTGGCTGGGGGTGGACCGGCTCTCTGCCGTCGACCAGGCGCTGCGCGGCCAGGTGGTGGCGATCGCGCTGGCCGATGTGCGCGACGGGGTCGCCCGCGCCGGCGACCGCTACGGCATCCCGGCGGAGGTGACCGGCGCGGTGACCGGCCGCTATGCCCCCCGCATCGAGGAGGCGGCCCATCCCGGCGGGCTGGAGGCGGTGCTGACCGAGCGCGACCGGCTGGCCTTGGCGCTGATCGCCCTGGCCAGCCAGGAACGCAGCCTGATCCTGTCCTATCATGAGCAGGGCGCCCTTTCGCCGCCGGTGGTGGAACGCCTGTCCCGCCATGCCGAGCGCCTGATCGAGGGCGCCCGCACCGAGGGGCGGCTGGGCTATGCCCGGACCGCGCGGCGGGCGCTCGAATTCAGCCGCGGCTTCCGCTTCGCCAATGCGGTGCACCGCTACCTGCGCATCGAGCGGCCGCTGAACCGGCAACTCGCCGCCCGCTTCGAGGTGCTGCTGGCCCTGCGCCTGGCGCTGACCGAGCTGCGCGCCTATCTGGACGACCGCATCGTGCCGCTGCTGGGGGAGCGGATCGGCGACATCGTCGCGGAGATGCTGCAGTACCGCGAGACGGCGACCCTGGCCGCGCTGGACGCGCTGCGCCTGCAATACCCGGACTATGCCGACGCCCGCGAGCAGTCCTTCCTCAGCCAGTTCGCCCTGCGCCAGGAGCTGGAGCATTACGACGCGCTGCGGGCGGAAGGGCTGCTGGGGCCGGAACTGCACGAGAACCTGCGCCGCACCAGCCTGGCCGCCGCCCGCAGCGAGCGCCGCCAGCGCCTGCGCCTGGACCTGGGCCTGGACACCGGCAGCCTGATCCGCCAGTTCCCGCTGCTGGCGAACCTGCCGGACGATCGCCGCGCCCGCCTGGCGCGCCTGCTGCGCCCGGTCTTCGTGCCGCCCGGCGCCCGGATCATGCGGGCGGGGGAACGAGGGCGCGGCATGTACTTCATCTCCTCCGGCGCGGTGGAGATCCGTCGCCCGGGGCAGGAGGAGGCGGTGCGCCTGGGCCGCGGCGATTTCGTGGGCGAGATGGCGCTGATCTCCGGTCAGCCGCGCTCCGCCGACGCCGTCGCCCTGTCCTATTGCCGCCTGCTGCTGCTGGACGCCGCCGATTTCGAGGCCTTCCTGAAGGCCAATCCGGAGGTGCGCGACGAGGTCGAGGCCGTGACGCAGGCGCGCGAGGCGGAGAACCTGGCCCAGGATGGTGCCGACCAGGACGATGCAATGGCCGGGGTCGAAGGGATGGCGCCGGCGGATGCCGGCCAGGAAGGTGGCAGTCAGGAAGATGACGGCCAGGACGCCAGCCCCAAGGACCGTCAGGCGGGATAGAGGTCCGTGGCGGCGGGCGGCGGCAAGAGGCTCAGTCGTAGCGCTCCACCCGCACCGCGAAGCCCAGGTCGCTGAGCCGGCGGCGGGCGGTGTCGACCATGCCGGGATTGCCGCAGGCATAGGCGGCGGTGTCGGCGGCATGCAGGGCGAAGCGCTGCAGGGTGTCGGCGATGCGGGCATCGGCGCGGCCGGTGGCGCCGCTCCAGCCGGCATTGCGGCCCTCGCCCGGCCGGCTCACGGTCGGGATGTAGGTCACCAGGTTCGGATGCGCGGCGGCCATCGCCTCGAGTTCGGCGCGATAGCCGAACTCGTCGGCATGGCTGGCGCCCTGCACCAGCACCGCGCCCAGGTCCGTGCTGCCGCGCTGCACCGCGTCGCGCAGGATGCTGACGAAGGGATTCACCCCGGTGACGGTGGCCAGCATCAGGTGCCGCCGGGCGCCCTTGTCCAGCGCGATGCCGCCCTTCGGCCCGCCGGCCAGGTCGACCCGGTTGCCGCGACGGAGGCCGGCCAGATGCGCCGACATCCGGCCGCCGGGGACCAGCTCCACGAAGAATTCCAGATAGGCCTGGTGCGGCGCGGACACCATGGTGTAGCGCCGGCTGACCCCACCCATCGACAGTTTCACCGACTGCCCGGCGGTGTAGGAGAAGCCGGGCGGGCGGGCCAGGGCGAAGCGCAGCAGGTCCGGCGCCACGTTCTGCACCATCAGCACCGTGCCCGGCGCGGCGCCGGCCGGCACGCGGATCTCCGCTTCCGCGGTGCCGGCGGCGGAACCGGCAGCGGCGCGGTCGCTGCCCGGGTCGACGGCCAGGGGCGGCACCTGCCGCAGGCCGCCGATGCCCAGGCTGCCGTCTGCGGGCCTGTCGCCGCTCTGCCGTCCGCCGGCCGGTGTCGCGGCCCGGCTCGGCCGATCCGCCCCGTCTGCCGGCGCGGCGGCCAGTTCGGTCTGGGCCAGCCGGTGTCGCGCCCGCGCACGCCGTCCCTCGATCCGGCCCAGCAATGTGGCCAGGCCGTCGCCGGCCGCCGGCCCGCCGGGAGCCGGTCCGGCCGCGTCGTCGGCGGTCGGCGCGGTGGTCACGGGCGATCGGTTGGGCGCGGTCATGAAGGGCTCACCATCGGCTTCGACGTCACTCCGGTCCCGGCCGTGGCGGCCGGACCCGGATAACCAACGGTCCGGCGGGCCGCCCCGTTCCGGTCGGCGACCGCACGGGACGCGAGAACAGGCTGACAGTCCGGGCGGCCGCCTTCAAGGAAGGCCCGGCGGCGCCCCGCCGGGCCTGCCGGGTCACCAGGGCAGGGGCTTGCCGTCGTAGTTGAAGAACCTGCCGTTGTCGGCCTTGGTCAGCTTGCCGATGGTGGCGCGCATGTTGCTGACCGAGTCCGGCGGGGTCAGGTCCGCCTCCGGCCCGCCCATGTCGGTCTGCACCCAGCCCGGATGCAGCATCGCGACGGTATAGCCCTTCTCCTTCAGGTCGATCGCCAGGCAGGCCATCACCATGTTCAGCGCCGCCTTGGTGGCGCGGTAGGCGGTGCCGTAGGTCGCCGACAGGTCGCCGATCGAGCCCATGCGACTGGAGATGTTGACGATCGTCTTGCCCTGGCCCGCCTCCAGGTTCGGCATCAGCGCGTTGGTCACCCGCAGCGGCGACAGGGTGTTGACCTTCAGCGCCTCGGCGAAGCCGTCATAGTCCATGTCGGCGGTCGACTGCTTCTCCATCGCCGGGCCGATCACGCCGGCATTGTTGATCAGCATGTCGATGGCGGTGCCGTTCAGCTTGCCGGCCAGGGCGGCGCAGCTGGCATCGTCGGTGACGTCCAGCTTCTCCACACGCACCTTGCCGCCGGAGCCCTCGGCCACGTCCAGCAGGTCCTTGGCGCCGTCGGGCGCGCGGCAGCAGGCGATGATCGTCTCGCCGTCCTTCAGGTACTGCCTGGTGAATTCCAGGCCCAGGCCGCGATTGGCGCCGGTGATCAGGATGGTCGACATGGTTCTGTCCCCTCTTGCTTGCGGTTCGAATGCGGATGCCCGATGTCAGGCGCGGCCATAGCCGCCGCCGGCCGGTGTCTCGATGACGAAGACGTCGCCGGCTTCGAGTTCCGCGGTGTCGCGGCCCTCCAGCTCGGTGCGGCTGCCGTCGGCGCGCTCCACCCATTGTCGGCCGACCTCGCCCGGCTCGCCGCCCTCCAGGCCGAACGGCGGCACGGTGCGGTGGCTCGACAGGATCGCCGCCGACATCGGCTCGCGAAAGCGCAGCCGGCGGAAGGTGCCGTCGCCGCCCTTGTGGCGGCCGGCCCCGCCGGAGCCGCGGCGGATGCCGAAGCTCTCCAGCACCACCGGGAAGCGCCATTCCAGCACTTCCGGGTCGGTCAGCCGGGTGTTGGTCATGTGGGTATGCACCGCGTCGGTGCCATCCCAGTCGGCGCCGGCGCCGGAGCCGCCGCAGATCGTCTCGTAGTACTGGTAGCGGTCGTTGCCGAAGGTGAAGTTGTTCATCGTGCCCTGTGCGCCCGCCATCACGTTCAGCGCGCCGAACAGGGTGTCGGTGATGATCTGGCTGGTCTCCACATTGCCCGCCACCGTGGCGGCCGGATAGTGCGGGTCCAGCAGAGAGCCTTCCGGGATCTTCACCGTCAGCGGCTTCAGGCAGCCGGCGTTCAGCGGGATGTCGCTGTCCACCAGGCAGCGGAAGACATAGAGCACGGCGGCCATGCCGACCGATTTCGGCGCGTTGAAGTTGCCCGGCTGCTGGTCGCTGGTGCCGGCGAAGTCGATCACCGCGCTGCGCGCGTCATGGTCGACGGTCACCGTCACCTTGACCTGGCCGCCCTGGTCCATCGGATAGGTGAAGCTGCCGTCGGAGAGCTTGCCGATCACCCGGCGCACGCTTTCCTCCGCATTGTCCTGGACATGGGCCATATAGGCCTGCACCACCTCCAGGCCGAAATCGTCGACCATGCGGTGCAGCTCCTGCACCCCCTTCTCGCAGGCGGCGATCTGCGCCTGCAGGTCGGCGATGTTGTGGTCCGGGTTGCGTGCCGGATAGCGGCCGGAGCCCAGCAGGTCGCGGATCGCCTGTTCCTGGAATACGCCGCCGTCGACCAGCACCACATTGTCGAACATCACGCCCTCCTCCTCCACATTGGTGGAGAAAGGCGGCATCGAGCCCGGGGTCAGGCCGCCGATATCGGCATGATGGCCGCGGCTGGCGGTGAAGAAGAGCGGCGTCTCGCCGGCCGTCTCCGCCTTCGGGAAGACCGGCGTGATCACCGTGACGTCGGGCAGGTGGGTGCCGCCGGCATAGGGCGCGTTCAGGACATAGACGTCGCCGCGCTTCATCGTGCCGCTGCGCTCGCGCACCACCGTCTTGATGCTCTCGCTCATCGAGCCCAGATGCACCGGCATGTGCGGGGCGTTGGCGATCAGCTCGCCCTCGGTGTCGAACACCGCGCAGGAGAAGTCGCGCCGTTCCTTGATGTTCACCGAATAGGCGGTGTTCTCCAGCACCGAGCCCATCTGCTCGGCGATCGACATGAACAGGTTGTTGAAGATCTCCAGCATCACGGGATCGACGGCGGTGCCGATCTCGCCGGCGCCCAGCCGCGCCTCGGTGCGGTGCAGGACGATGTCGGCGCGTGGCGTCAGTTCCGCGGTCCAGCCGGGCTCGATCACCGTCGTCGCCGTCGCCTCGATCAGGATCGCCGGGCCGGCGATCTTCTGTCCGGCGGCCAGCCGCTCGCGCCGGTAGACCGGCGTGTCGCGCCAGGCGCCGTCCATCCAGGCGCGGCCCATCGCCTCCGGTTCCGCGGGCGCGCCGGCGGCCGCCTCCGCCACCCGGCCGCCGCCCAGGCCCTCCGCGGTGCCGACCGCTTCCACCGCCGCGGCCTCCGCGATCATCGTCTTGCCCGGGGTGACGAAGCCGAAGCGCTGCTTGTGCGCCGCCTCGAAATCCGCCAGCACCCGGTCATGCGCGCCGAACGGCACTTCCAGGCTGGCGTCGGTGCCCTCGTAGCGCAGGTGCAGGCGGCGCTCCGTCGCCACCCGCTCCGCCGGCACGCCCTGCGCGGCCAGGTCGGCCTCGGCCTCGCCGGCCAGCCGGTCCAGCACCTGCGCCAGGTCCGGCAGGGCGCCGGGCTCGAAGCGGCTGCCGACGGTCTGCTCCTTCGTCACCCGCAGGTCGGCCAGGCCGATCCCCAGCGCCGACAGCACGCCGGCGAAGGGGTGCAGCAGCACGGTGGTGATGCCCAGCGCGTCGGCCACCAGGCAGGCATGCTGGCCGCCGGCGCCGCCGAAGCTGTTCAGCACGTACTTGGTGACGTCGTAGCCGCGGGCGATGGAGATCCGCTTGATCGCGTTGGCCATGTTCTCCACCGCGATCGCCAGGAAGCCCTGCGCGACCTGCTCCGGTGCGCGCTCATCGCCGGTCGCCTCGCGGATGCGGGCCTGCAGCTCGGCGAACTTTTCCCGCACCGCCTCGGCATCCAGCGGCTCGTCGGCATTCGGGCCGAACACGCGGGGAAAGAAGGCGGGGTCCAGCTTGCCCAGCATGACGTTGCAGTCGGTGACGGTCAGCGGCCCGCCGCGGCGATAGCAGGCGGGGCCGGGATCGGCGCCGGCGCTGTCGGGGCCGACCCGGTAGCGGGCGCCGTCGAAATGCAGGATCGAGCCGCCGCCGGCGGCGACGGTGTGGATCTGCATCATCGGCGCGCGCATCCGCACGCCGGCGACCTCGGTCTCGAAGGCGCGCTCGAAGGCGCCGTCGTAATGCGCCACGTCGGTGGAGGTGCCGCCCATGTCGAAGCCGATGACGCGGGAGAAGCCGGCCTGCTCCGCCGTCTTCACCATGCCGACCACGCCGCCGGCCGGGCCGGAGAGGATCGCGTCGCGACCGCGGAAGAAGCCGGCATCGGCCAGCCCGCCATTGGACTGCATGAAATAGAGCGCCGGCCCGGCATTGGTCAGCGCGGTAGCGGTGCCTTCGCCGGGCGCCGCGGCGACGCTGTCCTCCAGCGCCAGCGCGCCGGCGACGCGGGAGACGTAGCGCCGCAGGATCGGCGAGACATAGGCGTCGACCATCGTCGTGTCGCCGCGCGACACCGCCTTGATCAGGGGGCTGACCTCGTGGCTGGTGCTGACCTGGCCGAAGCCGATCTCGGCGGCGATGGCGGCCAGCCGCTTCTCATGGTCGGGATAGCGATAGCCGTGCAGTAGCAGGATGGCGCAGGCCTCGTGCCCGGCGTCGAAGGCGGCCTGCAGGGCGGTACGGGCCGCATCCTCGTCCAGGTCGCGCTCCACGGTACCGTCGGCCAGCACCCGCTCCGGGATCTCCACCACATCGGCATAGAGCATGTCGGGCAGGGTGATGCGCAGGGCGAACAGGTCGGGCCGCGCCTGGTAGCCGATGCGCAGCAGGTCGCGGAAGCCTGCGGTGACCGCCAGCACGCAGGAGGCGCCCTTGCGTTCCAGCAGGGCGTTGGTGGCGACCGTGGTGCCCATCTTCACCGCACGGATGCGGTCATGCGGGATCGCGGCCTCTGCCGGCAGCTCCAGGATGTCGCGGATGCCCTGGATCGCGGCATCGGCATAGCGGCCCGGATTTTCGGACAGAAGCTTGTGGCTGCGCACGGTGCCGGCGCTGGAGCGGGCGACGATGTCGGTAAAGGTGCCGCCGCGGTCGATCCAGAACTCCCATTCGCTGGCAGCGGCCTTCCCCTGTTCGTCCTGCACCTGTCCCTGCTGCTGCACCTCTTGCCTCCTGCGCTGCGGCTTCGCGCCGATTGCGGTCACCGGCCGGCATCTAGCCCTCTTGCGGCACCCGGGGGCAAGCCGGTCGCGGAAGCCGGCACGGCCAAGTGGCGCTTTCGTCCGGAACCGACCGCGGGTAGATTAACTTTCGGACGGAATTCAATGGCTTGGCGGCCTGGAATGTCGGGTTTTCACCGGGCAGGCTGCGGATATAGCGCAGCATGCGGGGCGGGACAGCGGGCGGATGTCGATATCCACACTGATCGGTGTGCTGGTCGGGTTCGGGTTGTTCCTGGGCGCGATCGCCATATCGACCGACAACTACATCGTCTTCCTCAGCGTGCCGAGCTTGGTGATCGTCCTCGGCGGGACCATGGCGGCCGCCTTCATTTCCTTCGAGGCGCGCTATGTGATGCAGGAGCTGCGCGCGCTGGGCGAGATCTTCAAGGCGCCGTCCATGCGCCGCAACATGCTGAACGCCGAGGTCGGACGGGTCATCCGCTGGGGCTATCTGGCGCAGCGCGGCGGCGTGGTCGCGCTGGAGAGCGAGATCAACAAGGACGACGATCCCTTCCTGCGCTTCGGGCTGGAGCTGATCGTCACCGGCTATGACGGCAACGACGTGCTGGAGATCCTGGAGAACAGCGCCTACCAGGCGTTCCAGCGCCGGGTCGTGATCAGCAACATCCTGCGCTCCATGGGCTCCACCTCGCCGGCCTTCGGCATGATCGGCACCCTGGTCGGCCTGATCGTGATGCTGGCCACCCTGGGCGACGATCCCAGCAAGCTGGGTCCGGGCCTGGCGATCGCGCTGATCACCACCCTGTACGGGGTGCTGGCGGCGCGGCTGATCTTCATGCCGACCGCGCACAAGATCCACCAGCGCGAGGATATCCAGCGCTTCCGCAACCACCTGATGGCGGTCGGCATGGCGATGCTGGCGGACAAGCGCAATCCCCGCTACATCCAGGACCGGATGAACAGCTTCCTGGATCCCGACCTGCACTACGACATCGACCGGCAGATGAAGGATGCGCCGGGCGGCGCCGCCGCGATGGCCGCCGGCCGCGGCGGCAGCGGCCAGCGTCGGCCGCGCGGCCTGCGCGACGAGCCGGGGCGCCCGGGCGCCACCCGGGCGGCGGGCCGGCCGGGACGGGGATGACGGCGACGGGGATGACGGCGACGGGGATGACAGCGACCGGGATGACAGCGACCGGGATGACGGCGGGCGCCCGCTGAGCATCGAAAGAGAGGCGGCAGCTTTTGGCCTATTTCGGCAACAAGGGGCGGGTCGAGCAGCAGGAGCACGGCGACGAGGAGGACTGGCTGGTCACCTACAGCGACACGGTGACCCTGCTGATGGCCTTCTTCGCCGTGCTGGTTGCCGTGTCCGACTTCAACGTGCCGATGTACGAGAGGGTGAAGGCGGGGCTGTCGGAGCATCTGGGCCGCTCCAGCGAGGAACGGCCGACCGGCATCCTGCAACTGCAGGCGAACCAGGCGGTGATCACCTCCGACACCGAGGCAGAGGTCGGCTCCGACAAGGACGGGCTGGTGCTGGACTTCCCCGCCATCGAATTCTTCGACCCCGGCTCCGCCGTGCTGAAGCCGGAGGCGGATCCGATCCTGAAGGAGGTGGCCGGCCTGGTCACCCGCATCGACTTCAACAGCTATGACATCGAGGTTCAGGGCCATACCGACGACGTCCCCATCACCTCCGACAGCTTCCCGTCGAACTGGGAGCTGTCGGCGATCCGCGCGACCAATGTCGTGCGCCGCCTGATCCGCTACGGCGTGCAGCCGCACCGGATGGCCGCTGTCGGGCTGGCCGATACCCTGCCGAAGGCGCCGAACAGCGACGCCGCCGGCAACCCGATCCCGGCGAACCAGGCGAAGAACCGCCGTATCGTGATCCGGGTGTTCCCGGGGGCGCGGGACGAACGGGCCCTGGACATCGACACCGCCAAGGCGGTGCGGGGCGGCGCCTCCGACCTGACGGTGGGAACCACCGGCATCACCGTGCCACTGCGGCGCTGAGACGGGTGGCCATGGCATCCTGGTGGCGCGGCGCCGGCATGGCGCCGCAGGACCTCGCGCTCGCGGTTCTCATCAACGCGGTCTGGGGCCTGACCTTCATCGCGGCGAAGGTCGCGTTGAACAGCTTCCCGGCCCTGCTGGCGACCGGCCTGCGGTTCGCCCTGGTGCTGCTGATCCTGGTGCCCTTCCTGCGGGTGGTGCCGGGCCAGATGCGCACCGTGATGGGCATCGCGGTGTTTGCCGGCGGGCTGCATTTCGCCCTGGTCTTCACCGGCTTCGACCTGGCGACCTCGATCTCGGCGATGGCGGTGGTGGCGCAGCTGGCGCTGCCCTTCGCCACCCTGATCGCGGTCTTCTTCTTCGGCGAGCGGATCCGCTGGCGGCGCAGCCTGGGGATCGCGCTGGCCTTTGCCGGGGTGGTGGTGATCTCCTTCGATCCCACCGTCTTCGAGCAGGTGGAGGCGGTGGTCCTGGTCGGCCTCGGCGCGCTGTGCATGGCAATCGCGCAGAACCTGATGCGGCTGACGAAGGGCGTCTCGCCGATGAACATGCAGGCCTGGATCGCGGTGTTCAGCGCACCGCTGCTGCTGGCCTTGACCTGGCCGATGGAGAGCGGCCAGGTCGCCGCGGTCACCGGTGCCGACAGCCTGGCCTGGGGGGCGCTGGCGTTCGTCGCCATCGGCTCCTCGGTGATCGCCCATAGCGGCATGTTCTACCTGATCAACCGCTATCCGGTGACCCTGGTTGCGCCGCTGCTGGTGATGGCGCCGATCTTCGGCGTGCTGTTCGCGGTCTGGCTGCTGGACGAGGTGCTGACCTGGCGCATCGTCACCGGTGCCGCCATCACCCTGGCGGGCGTGTTCATCGTCGCGGTGAGGGAGCCTGCGCGTGCTGCCGAGCGGCTTTGAAGGCAGCGGGCCGGTCTTCGCCACCGCGCTGCCGGTGGTCGACCGTCCCTCGCCCAATCACGGGCCGCGGGTCGGCGGCGATGCGGTGGAAATGGTGCTCTTGCACTACACCGACATGGAGAGCATGGCGGCAGCCGCCGACCGGCTGACCGACCCGGCGGCGGAGGTCAGCGCCCACTACCTGGTGGACGAGGACGGCACCATCCACCGGCTGGTGCCGGAGGGCCGCCGCGCCTGGCATGCGGGCCATGCCTGTTGGGGCGGGCTGCGGGACGTGAACAGCCGCTCCATCGGCATCGAGATCGTCAATCCCGGCCACAGCTGCGGCTATCGCCCCTTCCCTGCGGTGCAGATGGATGCCGTGACCGCGCTCTGCATCGACATCGTGGTCCGCCACGGCATCGACCCGCGGGCGGTGCTCGGCCATTCCGACGTGGCGCCGCAGCGCAAGCGGGATCCGGGTGAACTGTTCGACTGGGCGGCGCTGGCGGCCGCGGGGCTCGGCCTCTGGCCGCGGCACGGCTTCGATCCGGAGGCGGCTGCCGCGCATGCCCCTGCCATGGCGCCGGGGATGGCCGGACCGGCGGTCCTGGACCTGCAGTTCGCCCTGGACGGCATCGGCTACGAGGTGGAGGGCAACGGCCTGTACGACCCGTCGCTTGCCGCTGTCGTGACGGCTTTCCAGCGCCACTTCCGGCCGGCGCTGTGCGACGGCACGGCCGATCCGGAAACCCTCGGCCTGGTGTACGAGATCCTGGCCGTCGCCCAGGGGCCGCGGCCGCCGATGCCTGCCGGGCCGAGAGACTTGACCGGTACCGCCGGCGGCGCGTAGGCAGAGCGACCGTCAGGCGGGCGGATGGCCGCCTGCTGCCGCCTCCGGCTCCGGAGCAGCGGTGGCGGGAGGAAAGTCCGGGCTCCACGGAAGCAGGGTGCCGGGTAACGCCCGGCGGGGGTGACCCCAGGGAAAGTGCCACAGAAAGCAGACCGCCCGGCGCACCGGTCCGGCCGGCGCCGCGGCAAGGGTGAAAGGGTGCGGTAAGAGCGCACCGCGCCGACAGCAATGCCGGCGGCATGGCAAACCCCACCCGGAGCAAGACCAAGTAGGGACGGCAGCCCGCGGATCGCGGGCAGGGCGGCTTCCGGCCCGTCGTCCGGGTAGGTCGCGCGAGGCGTCCGGCAACGGGCGTCCCAGATGAATGGCCATCCAGCGGCCGGCCTTGCCGGCCGTGGACAGAACCCGGCTTACAGCCCGCCTGACGGTGCCGGCCGCCAAGCCCGAAGCCGGGTCCCGGCCTGTGGCACCGGTTTCGGACCGGCCCCGCGGCGCCGGTGCGGTTCGCACGGCGGACCCATGTGATCCCATGGCCGGGCCCATCCCCGGCCCATCGCGGCCCATGTACGGCCCATGCACGGCATCGTGCTGCCCGGACGCCCCGGCAGGGGCTGCCAGGGGGCTGCGACGGGGGCGACGACGGGAACATTCCGCCGATTCAAATAGAACATTTGCAGAACTACATAGTCCGAAGGACTCGCCCCCGCTGCAGGGGACGGGAACAAAACACGTATATGTCGAAAGGGCCGACTAGATCTTGGGTCATGCCAATAGCGTCGCGGAAGTCCTTGATTTTCCAAGAAGTACCATTGACCACCACAAAGTACCATGCTATCCCATCTCATCCCATATCGGACCATGGGGGAACGCGTGAGACGGCGCTGCGACGCCGTCGAGGCGGGGCCTGACGGACCCGAAAGGTTCACAGGTCCCGAGGCTGAACCGGGTGCCCGCGCCCGTCCGCAGGCCGGACAGCGGGAGAGGGGCGGAGATGTGGCGTGGACAAGTTCGTGGGCACATTCACGAACAAGCTCGACCGGAAGGGGCGCATTTCCCTTCCGGCGGAGTACCGCGCCGTGCTGCAGCGGCAGCAGTCGGAATCGGCAGCACTGATGCCCGCCCTGAACGCCGAAGCGATCGCCGGCGGCGGCAGCCTGTACCTGGAGACCCTGCACAAGCGCATCGAAGGGCTGGACCCGCTCGGCGAGGAGTACAACGACTGGGTCGACTACATCATGCCGAACGTGCGGAACGCCGGTTGGGACGAGACCGGCCGCATCGTTCTGCCGGAGGCCCTGATCGAGCTTGCCGGGCTCAGCGATTCGGCCGTCTTCGTCGGCCGCTACGACCACTTCCAGATCTGGCAGCCGGCGGCCTGGGCCGAACGGCAGGCCCAGCTGGCGCAACGTCACCGGCGCGCCCGCCCTTCGCAAAGGAGCGACTGATGTCGGGGCAGGATGTGGACAGGCAGGGCGCGGCAGACACCAGCCGGCACCTGCCGGTGATGCTCGCGTCCGTGCTCGAGGCGCTGGCACCGCAGCCCGGCGAGCGCATGGTCGACGGCACCCTTGGCGGCGGCGGCTATACCGCGGCGCTGCTGGCGGCCGGTGCTTCGGTCTGGGCGATCGACCGCGACGATGCCGCGATCGCGCGGGCCCGGCAGCGCTTTGCCGATGCCATGGCGCAAGGCCGCCTGACCCTGCTGCCGGGCCGCTTCGGCGACATGGCGGGCCTGCTGGCCGCGGCCGGCGTCACGTCGGTGGATGGCGTGGTGCTCGACATCGGCCTGTCCTCCGACCAGCTGGACAGCGCGGAGCGCGGCTTCGCCTTTTCCGTCGACGGGCCGCTGGACATGCGGATGGGCGGCGAGGGCCCGACCGCCGCCGACTTCGTGAACTCCGCCGACGAGGGCGAACTGGCCGACATCGTCTACCGCTATGGCGAGGAGCGCCGCTCGCGCGCAGTGGCGCGCGCCATCGCTGCCGCCCGGGCGCGGCAGCCGATCCGCCGCACCGGTGAGCTGGCCGAGATCGTCGCACGCGCCGTCGGGCGGCCCCGCCCGCAGAGAGGATCCAAGGGTCGGCAGCAGGGACATGCGATCCACCCGGCGACCCGCACCTTCCAGGCGATCCGCATCCATGTGAACGACGAGCTGGGCGAACTGGAGCGTGGCCTCCGCGGTGCGGAGCAGGTGCTGGCCCCCGGCGGCCGGCTCGCGGTGGTCTCCTTCCACAGCCTGGAAGACCGGATCGTGAAAACCTTCCTGGCGGAGCGCTCGGGCGAGGCGGCACAGCCGTCGCGCCATGCGCCGCCGCAATCCGCCGCGGCGGCCCGGCGGCCCGCCTTCACCCTGAAATGGCGCGGCGTCCGCAAGCCGGACGATGCGGAGGCGGAGGTCAATCCACGGGCCAGGTCGGCACGGCTGCGCGCTGCGCTGCGCACCGATGCGCCGGCCTGGGATGGGTCCGACGGGCTTGCCGGCGCGGGCGCCGGGGGAGGGGCAGCATGAAGCGTCTGGTCACCTTTGCCGGCCTGGTCCTGGTCTTTGCCGCCATGTTCGGCCTGTACGAGCTGTCCTACCGGGTCGACCGGCAGGAGGAGCGGCTGCGCCACCTGACCGGGCGGATCGCGGAGGAGAAGCGCTCGATCGCGGTGCTGCGCGCGGAATGGGCCTACCTGACCCGGCCGGCGGCCGTGCAGGATCGCGCCATCAGCCGGCTCGATATGCAGCCCGCCCTGCCGGGGCAGCTGGTGGCGTTCCGCGACGTGCCGGAACGCCAGCAGCGCCTGATCATCAGTGCCGACATGTCCGGCGGCGCCGGGACGGAAGCCGCGGTCCTGCCGGACGGCGAACGCCTGCCGCTGCCGCGGCCGCGGCCGTCCATGCGCATCACCGTCGCCGCGATGTCCGCCGATGACGAAGATGACATGCGGCAGGCGGGCATGGCGGCGCGGACGGAACAGCCGGGCCGGGCCGTGGCGGATGCCGCCCCGTCGCAGGCGGTGCCCCGGGTCGAACCCCGGGTCGAGCCCCGGACCGCACCCCGGGCCGGGGTGGCGCCCGCGCGCGATGCGGCGCCGCTGCGTCCCCGGGCGGTCGAGGTTGCCGCGCGGCAGTCCGCGCCGGCTGCCGGCGCACGCCTGCTGCCGGCGGATATGGAGGCCAGGCTGCTGAAGGTCGCGGCCCAGCAGCTCTCCGGCGGCGGTGCCGTGCAGGCCTTGATGGAGGGTCAGTGATGGCCATCTGGCCGTTCGGACGGGGCAGGGCGGGAGCGGCGGCGGATCCGCGCCGGACGGTGCGCGCCGAACCGCGCCTGCGCCGCGACGGTCAGGCCGGCCGGCCGCGCCAGCTGGATGCCGGCGCGGCGATCGCGGCCAGCGCCCCGCCGCGGGCTGCGGGCCGCCCGGCGGAGCAGGGCCAGGCGGCGCTGCCGGGCCGGGACACCGGCGCAGACCGCCGCGAAGGCCGCAGTTCCGGCGTCCGCAATCCCGATCTGGGGCGCGATCTGGCGCCGCCGATCCCGGCGGGCCTGCACCGGCGCACCCAGGTGGTGCGCCTGGACGGGGTCACGAAACAGGCGATGGAGACCGGCCGCACCCGGCTGGTGGTCGGCATGGCGCTGTTCGCGCTGGTGTTCATCGTGCTGGGCGGCCGCGTGGTGCATCTGGGCGTGACCGGCGGCGGCACCGATGCCGATCCGCACAGCTGGGCCGGCTTCGCCGAGAAGAAGGCCAACACGCCGGCCCTGTCGCGGCGTTCGATCACCGATCGCAACGGCGTCCTGATCGCCACGAACCTGCCCACCGCCTCGCTCTATGTCGATGCGCGCGAGGTGATCGACGCCGACGAACTGGCACAGCAGCTGGTCCAGGTGCTGCCCGACCTCAGCTATGCCGAGGTGAAGGAGAAGGCCGCCTCCGGCCGCGCCTTCTCCTGGCTGAAGCGCAACCTGACCCGCCGCCAGCAGGCGGAAGTGCATGAGCTCGGCATTCCCGGTCTCGGCTTCCGGATGGAGGAACAGCGGGTCTATCCGCACGGTTCGCTGTTCTCCCACGTGGTCGGCTTCACCGATATCGACAATCGCGGCATCTCCGGCATCGAGCTGTCGTTCGACGAGGCGCTGTCCGACCGCGCCCGGCTGGGCAAGCCCTTCGCCCTGTCGCTGGACGTGCGGGTGCAGCACGCGCTGCATGCGGAGCTGAGCGCGGCGAAGGAGAAGTTCAAGGCGCTGGGCGCGGGCGGGCTGGTGCTCAACGTCCATACCGGCGAGGTGATGGGCCTGGTCTCCCTGCCGGACTTCGATCCGGCCGATCCCGGCACCGCGACCGAGGATCAGCGATTCAACCGGATCGCGCTGGGTGTCTACGAGATGGGGTCGACGATGAAGACCCTGAACACGGCGATGGCGCTGGATTCGGGCAAGATCTCGCTGACCCAGTCGTTCGACGCGACCAAGCCGATCTACATCTCGCGCTTCTCGATCCGCGACTACCATCCGGAGAACCGCTGGCTGACAGTGGCGGAGATCTTCGAGCATTCCTCCAATATCGGCTCTGCCAAGATGGCGCTGGAGCTGGGCACGCCGGCGCAGAAGGCCTTCCTCGACAAGCTGGGGATGCTCGACCGGCCCGCCATCGAACTGCCGGAGGTGGGCCGCCCGCTGGTGCCCGCCAACTGGGCCAAGGTGGAGACGATGACCATCGCCTTCGGGCATGGCCTGTCGGTCACCCCGCTGCAGCTGGGGCGCGCGACCGCCGCGATCGTCAATGGCGGCATCCTGCGGCCGCTGACCCTGGTGGAGCGCAATCCCGGCGAGCCGGAGATCGCCACCCAGGTGATCTCCGCCCGCACCTCCGACACGATGCGCCGCCTGCTGCACCTGGTGGTCGGCAGCGGCACCGCCAAGAAGGCCGCCGTGCCCGGCTACCTGGTCGGCGGCAAGACCGGCACCTCGGAGAAGGTGAAGGCCGGCGGCGGCTACAGTCGCAAGGCGCTGCTGACCTCCTTCGTCGGCGCCTTCCCGATGAACGACCCGGAATATGTCGTGATCGCCGTCCTCGACGAGCCGCAGGGCCTGAAGGAGACCTACGGCTATGCCACCGCCGGCTGGAATGCCGCGCCCACCGTCGGCCGGGTGATCGCGCGGATCGCGCCGGTGCTTGGCGTGGAGCCGGTCGACGAGCAGGATCCGGCGATCCGCGAGGCCATGTTCGTGCCGCTGCCCGGCGGGCCGGAGAAGCACCTTGCGGCTAACTGACCTCATAGCCGGCCGCGCGGCCGAGATGCAGGGCTGCCAGCTGCGGCTGCCGGCGGGCGCGGATGCCGCGGCGCTGCAGATCACCGGCCTGACGGCCGACAGCCGGGAGGTGCGGCCGGGCTTCCTGTTCGCCGCCATTGCGGGTCTGCGCCAGGACGGCGCGCGCTTCATCCCGGAGGCGCTGCGCCGCGGCGCCGTCGCCATCCTGTCCGCGCCGGACGCCGGCGCCGCGGTGCCCGAGGGCACGGTCTGGCTGGCCGACCCGGCGCCGCGCCGGCGGCTCGCGCTGCTGGCCGCCCGCTTCTTCGGCCGCCAGCCCGCGCGGGTGGTGGCGGTCACCGGCACTAACGGCAAGACCTCCACGGCCGTGTTCGCGCAGGGCATCTGGGGCGCGCTGGGCCATGCGGCGGCAAGCCTGGGTACCCTGGGCCTGCTGGGGATCGCGCTGCCCGCCGATGCGGCGGGGCCGGCGATGACGACCCCCGACCCGGTGGCGCTGCATCGCGGCCTGGCGGCGCTGGCCGATGCCGGCTGCGACCGGTTGGCGATGGAGGCGTCCAGCCACGGCCTGGAACAGTGCCGGCTGGACGGGGTCGCCGTGCGGGCGGCCGCCTTCACCAACCTGACCCGCGACCATCTCGACTATCACGGCAGCATGGCGGCCTATCGGGAGGCGAAACTGCGGCTGTTCGACAGCCTGCTGGCGGCCGACGGCACGGCGGTGGCCGACCTGGACGCCGAGGGCGGAATCGCCGATGCGGTGGCCGCGATCGCAGGCCGGCGCGGCCAGCGCATGCTGCGCTATGGCACGGCCCCGGCGGCCGACCTGCGCATCGCCGCGCTGCGGCCGCGCAGCGACGGCATGGACCTTTCCCTCGACCTGTTCGGCAGCCGCCACGATTTGTCGCTGCACCTGGTCGGCGCCTTCCAGGTGCGCAATGCCCTGGCCGCCCTGGGCCTGGTGATCGGTGCCGAGCCGGAGCTTGCACCCGCCGACGCGGCCGCCGCGCTGGAGCGTCTGACCGGCGTGCCGGGGCGCATGCAGAAGGTCGCGGTGGCCGGCGACCGGGCCGTCTTCATCGACTATGCCCATACGCCGGACGCCCTGCGCACCGTACTGGAAGCGGCGCGGCCGCATTGCGCGGGCCGCCTGCACCTGGTGTTCGGCGCCGGCGGCGACCGCGATCCCGGCAAGCGGCCGCTGATGGGTGCCGCGGCGGCGGACCTGGCGGATGCGGTGATCGTCACCGACGACAATCCGCGCAGCGAGCCGCCGGCGGCGATCCGCGCCCAGATCCTGGCCGCCGCGCCGGACGCGCGCGAGATCGGCGAGCGCGAGGACGCGATCGCGGCGGCGCTGGACGACATGGCGCCGGGCGACCTGCTGGTCGTGGCCGGCAAGGGGCATGAGAGCGGCCAGATCCTGGCCGACCGGGTGCTGCCGTTCGACGATGCCGAGGTGGCCCGCCGCCTGGCCGGGCAGCGCGGCTGGCAGGTGATGTCGTGATGGCCGGGCCGATCCGCGCACCGCTCTGGACCGCCGCCGAGGCGGAAGCGGCGCTGCGCGTCGCCGGCCTGGAGGGGCGTGCCGTCGGCGACTGGAGCGTGCGCGGCGTTTCCATCGACAGCCGGAGCCTGGAGCCCGGCGAGCTGTTCGTCGCGCTGCGCGGCGAGGAGCGCGACGGCGGCGCCCGCGACGGCCACGACTTCGCGGCGGCCGCGCTGGAGCGCGGCGCGGCGGCGCTGCTGGTCGACCGCCTGCCCGAAGGCCTGCCGGCAGACACGCCGCGCCTGGAGGTGCCGGACACCCTGGAGGGCCTGCGGGCGCTGGCACGGGCCGCGCGGGCGCGTACCCGGGCGCTGGTGATCGGCGTCACCGGCAGCGTCGGCAAGACCAGCACCAAGGAGATCCTGCGTGCCGCCCTGTCGCCTTCGGGCAGCACGCATGCCTCGATCAAGAGCTTCAACAACCATTGGGGCGTGCCCCTTTCGCTTTCTCGAATGCCGGCGGACCGCCACTTCGCCGTCTTCGAGATGGGCATGAACCATCCGGGTGAGATCACCCCCCTCACCCGGATGGTTCGCCCGCATATCGCCATCGTCACCACGGTGGAGGCGGTGCACCTGGAATTCTTCGACAATCTCGAGGGGATCGCCCGCGCCAAGGCGGAGATCTTCGAGGGGCTGGAGCCGGGCGGCACCGCGGTGATCAACGCCGACAACGAATGGTGCGGCCTGCTGCGCGCCGCGGCGGAGGCCGCCGGCGCCGCGCGGATCGTCACCTTCGGCCGGGCCGAGGATGCCGACGCGCGGCTGCTCAAGGTCTCGGTCCAGCCGGACTGCACCGTCGTGGTGGCGCAGATCCGCGGCCGGGCGGTCACCTACAAGATCGGTGCCTCCGGCCAGCCCTGGGCGATGAACTCCCTCGCCGCGCTGGCAGCGGTCGATGCGGCCGGGGCGGATCTGGGCCGCGCCGCCCTCGCCCTGGCGGAGATCGCTGCGCCGACCGGACGCGGCGCCCGCCACCAGCTCGCCCTTGCCGATGGCGACCTGGTGCTGATCGACGACGCCTACAATGCCAGCCCGGCCAGCATCCGCGCCGCGCTGGAGGTGCTCGGCGCGCAGGAAGTGGGTCCGCGCGGCCGCCGCATCGCCGTGCTCGGCGACATGCGCGAGCTGGGACCCGCCGGGCCCGACCTGCATGCCGGTCTGGCCGAGGCGGTGGTGGAGGCGGGCATCGACCTGGTGTTCACCGCCGGACCCCTGATGCGGCACCTGTTCGACGCCCTGCCGGCCACCCTGCAGGGGCAACACGCGGCCGATTCCGCCGCCCTGGCACCGCATCTGCTGCCGCTTCTGCGCGCCGGCGATGTGGTGACCGTCAAGGGGTCGCTGGGCAGCCGCATGGGCCCGATCGTGGAGCAGATCCTGGCCCTGGCGCCGGAACCGGCCGAGGCGGACGCCGGCGGCCAGAGGGGCAAGGCGGGCGGCCGGGCGGGCAGCAAGGCGGGCGGCGGCCGGGCCAGCGCCCGGCATGACGGCGGGAGGGGCTAGATCATGCTGTACCTCCTGCTGACGCCGTTGGCCGACGACTTCATCATTTTCAACCTGTTCCGCTACCTCTCCTTCCGGACGGGCGCGGCGGTGCTGACGGCGATCCTGATCAGCTTCGTCTTCGGCGAACCCCTCATCCGCATGCTGCGGGTGCGGCAGAAGAAGGGCCAGCCGATCCGCGAGGACGGTCCCGAGGGGCATCTGCTGACCAAGCGCGGCACCCCCACCATGGGCGGCCTGATCATCCTGCTGGGCCTGGCGGTCGGCACCCTGCTCTGGGCGGACCTCTCCGACCCCTATGTCTGGGCGGTGCTGGTGGTCACCCTGGGTTTCGGCGCGATCGGCTTCTGGGACGACTATCTGAAGGTGACCAAGCAGAACCCGAAGGGGATCTCCGCCCGCGCCAAGCTGGCGCTGCAGATCCTGATCGCCGGCGGTGCCGCCCTCTGGGTGCTGAACGTGATGGAGGCGCCGCTCTCCTTCTCCGTCGCGATCCCCTTCTTCAAGGACCTGCTGATCAATATCGGCTGGTTCATGCTGCCCTTCGCGATCCTGGTGGTGATCGGCTCTTCCAACGCGGTCAACCTGACCGACGGGCTGGACGGGCTGGCGATCGTGCCGGTGATGATCGCCGCCTCCACCTTCGCGCTGATCGCCTACCTGGCGGGCAACGCCGTCTTCGCCAACTACCTGCAGATCCACCACGTCCAGGGCGCCGGCGAGCTGTCGGTGCTCTGCGGCTCGCTGGTCGGCGCCGGGCTGGGTTTCCTCTGGTACAACGCGCCGCCGGCGCGGGTGTTCATGGGCGATACCGGCAGCCTGGCGCTGGGCGGTGCCCTGGGCATGATCAGCGTGGTCACCAAGCACGAGCTGGTGCTGGCGATCGTCGGCGGCCTGTTCGTGCTGGAGGCGGTGTCGGTGATCGTGCAGGTCGGTTCCTACAAGCTGACCGGCCGGCGCATCTTCCGGATGGCGCCGCTGCACCACCATTTCGAGAAGAAGGGCTGGGCGGAGCCGACCATCGTCATCCGCTTCTGGATCATCGCCGTCATCCTGGCGCTGATCGGCCTCTCCACCCTGAAGCTGCGGTGAGGCGGGCATGATCCGGATCGACGCCTATCGCGACCGCACCATCCTGCTGCTGGGCCTGGCACGCAGCAACCTGGCCGCCGCCCGTGCGCTGCGCGCCGGCGGCGCGACCGTGCTGGGCTGGGACGACGGTGCGCCGGCGCGGGAGCGCGCGGCCGCCGCCGGCATCGTCCTGGCGGAGCCGGAGGGGATCGACTGGCCCGGCATCGCCGCGCTGGTCGCCGCGCCCGGTGTGCCGCTGACCCATCCGGCGCCGCATCCCCTGATCGCGGCGGCGAAGGCGGCCGCGGTGCCGGTGATCGGCGATGTGGAGCTGTTCCTGAACACGAAGCCGGTGGCGCGCATCGTCGGCATCACCGGCACCAACGGCAAGTCGACCACCACCGCGCTGATCGGCCATATCCTGGACAGGGCGGGCCGGGCCAACGCGGTCGGCGGCAATATCGGCCGCCCCGTGCTGGACCTGCAGCCGCTGGCGGAAGACGGCACCTACGTGCTGGAACTGTCCTCCTTTCAGCTCGACCTGACGCCGTCCTGCCACCTGGACGTCGCGGTGCTGCTGAACGTCAGCGCCGACCATCTGGACCGGCACGGCTCGATGGAAGGCTATGTCGCGGTCAAGAGCCGCATCTTCGAGCGCCAGGCCGCCGGCGACCATGCGGTGATCGGCATCGACGACAGCTGGTCGGTCTCCGTCTTCAACGCGCTGGAGGCGCGCGGCCATCCGGGCCTGGTGCCGATCGCCGTCGGCCGCCACCTGATGCGCGGCGTCTCCGTCGTCGACGGCGTCCTGCACGAAGGCCCGGTCCCGGTCTGCGACCTGGGCGCGGCGCGCGCCCTGCCGGGGCGCCACAACTGGCAGAACGCCGCCGCCGCGTTCGCGGTGGCGCGTGCGCTGGGTGTCGGCCGCGAGGCGGCAGCCGGCGCCCTGGCCAGCTTTCCCGGCCTGCCGCACCGGCAGGAAGAGGTCGGCACGATCGGCGGCCTGCGCTTCGTCAACGACAGCAAGGCCACCAACGGCGAGGCCGCGGCGCGGGCGCTGACCTGCTACGACCGGATCTACTGGATCGCCGGCGGCCGGCCGAAATCGGACGGGCTGGACGCCGTGATGCCGCATCTGGAGGCCGTGCAGGCGGCGTTCCTGATCGGCGAGGCGGCGTCGCCCTTCGCCGAACGGCTGCAGGCGGCGGGCATCGCGGCGGAGGCCTGCGGCACCCTGGACGCGGCGCTGCAGGTGGCCCATGCCCGGGCCCGCGCCGATAGCGGCGAGGCGGTGATCCTGTTCTCGCCGGCCTGTGCCTCCTTCGACCAGTTCGCCGACTACGAGGCCCGTGGCGACCGCTTCCGCGACCTGGTGGCGGCCCTGCGCGCCACCGGAAGCGCGGGCGCGCCCTCCGGCACCTTGCTGCGGGGGGCCGCGGCATGAGCGTGACCTTCTCCCGCACAGACACCTCCCTTCTGGGCCGCTGGTGGTGGACCGTCGACCGCTGGAGCCTGGCGGCGCTGCTGGTCCTGGTCGGGATCGGTGCGGCGCTGATCCTCGCCGCGTCGCCGGCGGTGGCGCATCGCATCGGCCTGGAAAGCTTCCACTTCGTCACCCGGCAGTTCATGTTCATGCTGCCGGCGCTGGCCGTGGTGTTCTGCATTTCCATGCTGTCGCCGCTGCAGGTGCGGCGGCTCGGCGCCCTCGGCTTTGCGGCCGCGGTGCTGCTGACCGCCGCCACCCTGGTGCTGTCGCCGGAGGTGAAGGGCGCTACCCGCTGGCTCTATCTCGGCCCGCTGTCCCTGCAGCCGTCTGAATTCCTGAAGCCGACCTTCGCGGTGGTGACCGCCTGGATGTTCGCCCTGCACCGCCAGGATCCCGGCAGCGTGGTTGGCATCGCCGGTCAGCGCTTCCCCGGCGACGCCGCGGCCATCCTTCTGCTGGCCCTGGTGGTCGGCCTGCTGCTGCTGCAGCCCGATGTCGGCATGACGATCGTCATCGCCGCGGTCTGGTGCGCGCAGTACTTCGTCGCCGGCATGGCGCTCTGGCTGATCGCGGCCGCCGCCATCGTGGCGATCGGCGGCTTCCTGGCCGCCTATACCCTGCTGCCGCATGTCGCCAGCCGCATCGACCGCTTCCTGGACCCTGCCGGGCACGAGAACTACCAGATCGAGAAGGCGATGGACGCCTTCTCCGCCGGCGGCTTCTTCGGCCGCGGCCCGGGCGAGGGCGAGGTGAAGGACGTGCTGCCCGACGCCCATACCGACTTCGTCTTCGCCGTGGCGGGGGAGGAGTTCGGGCTGCTGCTCTGCCTGGTGATCGTCGCGGTCTTCGGCTTCATCGTGCTGCGCGGCTATGCCCGCCTGATGCGCGAGGAGAATCTCTTCGTGGTGCTGGCCGCCACCGGGCTGTTCACCCAGTTCGGGCTGCAGGCGGCGATCAACATCGGCGTCAACCTGCGCCTGCTGCCGACCAAGGGCATGACCCTGCCCTTCGTGTCCTATGGCGGATCCTCGCTGCTGGCCCTGGCCCTGGCCATGGGCATGGCGCTGGCGCTGACCCGGCGGCGTCCCGGCCTGGGAGGGGCGTCATGATGCAGGCACGGCAGACAGGAGACCGGTCATGAGCGGCAGCGACAATGCCAGGCAGGCGGTCCGCCGCCGCATCGTCCTCGCCGCCGGCGGCACCGGCGGGCATCTTTTCCCGGCGCAGAGCGTCGCCGCGCGGCTGGTCTCCCGCGGTGCCTCCGTCCGGCTGGTGACCGATGCCCGCGGCGAAGGCTGGGGCAGCCGCTTCGCCGGCGCGGAAGTCGACGTGGTGCCGTCCGGTACCCCCGCCGGTGGCGGCGTGCTGCACAAGGCCAAGGCGGGGCTGCGGATCGCCCAGGGCGTGTTCGCCGCGCGCCGGCTGCTGAAGGGGGCGCGGCCCGACCTGGTGGTCGGTTTCGGCGGCTATCCCTCGCTGCCGCCGATGCTGGCGGCCGTCTCCCTGGGCATGCCGACCCTGATCCACGAACAGAACGCGGTGCTGGGCCGCGCCAACCGGCTGCTGGCGCCGCGGGTCGGCACCATCGCCGGGTCCTTCCCGGCGACCGAACGGCTGCGCGCCAGCGACGCGTCCAAGCTGGTGATCACCGGGAACCCGGTGCGCGAGGCGATCATCGCCCTGCGGGGCCTGCCCTATGCGGCGCCCAACGGCAGCGGCCCGGTGCGCCTGCTGGTGCTGGGCGGCAGCCAGGGCGCGCGGGTGATGTCGGACGTGGTGCCGGCGGCGCTCGCCCGGCTGACCCCGGCGCTGCGCACCCGGCTGCGGGTGACGCAGCAATGCCGGCAGGAGGACCTGGCCCGGGTGACGGAGGCCTATGCCCAGGCGGGCATCCCGGCGGAACTGGCCGCCTTCATCGAGGACGTGCCGCAGCAGCTGGGCGCCGCGCATCTGGTGATCGCGCGTTCCGGCGCCTCCACCGTCTGCGAGCTGCTGGCCGCCGGGCGGCCGGCGATCCTGGTGCCCTATCCGCATGCCGCGGACGATCACCAGGCGGCGAACGCCCGCGCGGTGGTTGCCGCCGGCGGCGCCTGGCTGATGGAGGAGGGGCGCTTCACGCCGCAGAACCTGGCGGAGGGGCTCTGCGCCCTGACCTCCGACCCCCAGTCGCTGGCGGAGATGGCGGCGGCGGCGCGCGACGCCGGCCGTCCCGATGCCGCAGACCTGCTGGCGGACTTGATCCTGGCCCGCGCCGAGGCGGCGGCGCTGCCCGCCGCGTCGCGCACCATGCTGCAGGTGGCGGCATGAGGGCGCTTCCGCTGGACATCGGCACGATCCACTTCGTCGGGATCGGCGGCATCGGCATGAGCGGCATTGCGGAGGTGATGCACAATCTGGGCTACCGGGTGCAGGGCTCCGACCTGGCCTTCGGCCCGAACGTGCAGCGCCTGCGCGGCCTGGGCATCGCCGTGTTCGAGGGCCACCAGGTGGCCAATGTCGACAATGCCGATGTGATCGTCATTTCCAGCGCGGTGAAGGCCGACAATCCGGAAGTGCGCGCCGCCCGTGAACGCTTCCTGCCGGTGGTCCGCCGGGCGGAGATGCTGGGCGAACTGATGCGGCTGAAATGGTCGGCGGCGATCGCGGGCACCCACGGCAAGACCACCACCACCTCCCTGGTCTCCGCGCTGTTCGACGCGGCGGGCTTCGACCCGACCGTGATCAACGGCGGCATCATCAATGCCTATGGCACCAATGCCCGGTTGGGCACCGGCGAATGGATGGTGGTCGAGGCGGACGAGAGCGACGGCACGATGGTCAAGCTGCCGGCCGTGATCGCCGTGGTGACCAATATCGACCCGGAGCATATGGAGCATTACGGCTCCTTCGACCGCCTGCGGGAGGCGTTCCTCACCTTCGTCGAGAACATCCCCTTCTACGGCTTCGCCGTGCTCTGCATCGACCATCCGGAGGTGCAGAGCCTGATCTCGCGGATCAGCGACCGCCGGCTGATCCCCTACGGCTTCAGCCCGCAGGCCGATATCCGCGGCACCAACCTGCGGCTCGATGCCGAAGGCGCCGCCTTCGACGTCGCCGTGCGCGACCGGCAGACAGGCAATTCCCGCACCATCGCCGACCTGCGCCTGCCGATGATGGGGCGGCACAACGTGCAGAATGCCCTGGCCGTCGTCGCCATCGCGGTGGAGATGGGGCTGCCGGAAGATGTGCTGCGCGCGGCGCTGGCCGGCTTCGGCGGCGTGAAGCGGCGCTTCACCCGGACCGGCACGGCGCACGGCATCACCGTGATCGACGATTACGGCCATCACCCGGTGGAGATCTCCGCCGTCCTGTCCGCCGCACGGCAGGCCTGTGCCGGCCGCATCCTGGCGGTGGTGCAGCCGCACCGCTACAGCCGCCTGCGCGACCTGTTCGAGGATTTCTGCACCTGCTTCAACGATGCCGATGCGGTGATCGTCGCGGATGTCTATGCCGCCGGCGAGGCGCCGATCGAGGGCATCGACCGGCAGGCCCTGGTGGAAGGGCTGCGCGCCCATGGCCATCGCCGGGTGCATGACCTGCCGGATCCGGCGATGCTGGCGCAGCTGGTGCGCGAAGAGGCACAGCCGGGCGACTATGTCGTCTGCCTGGGCGCCGGCAGCATCACCCGCTGGGCCAACGACCTGCCGGACCAGCTGGCCGGCCTGCCGGCCCCCGTGCCGCGGCCGTCCGCCCGCAGTGCCGGAGGTGCGGCATGAGCGCGGCCATGCTGAGGGCGATCGCCGGCGGGCCGCATGGCGGGTCGCGGGACGCCGCTTCGGGCCTGCCGCCGGTGCGCGGCAGCCTGCGCCGCGAGGCCGCCCTGCGCGAGCGCACCTGGTTCCGGGTCGGCGGCCCGGCGGAGATCCTGTTCGAGCCGGCGGATGCCGACGACCTGGCCGCCTTCATGGCTGGCCGGCCCGCCGGCCTGCCGGTGACGGTGCTCGGCCTGGCCTCCAACCTGATCGTGCGCGACGGCGGCATTGCCGGCATCACCCTGCGGCTGCCGCGCAGCTTCGCCGACATCGCCGTATCCGGGCAGCACCTGACCGTCGGTGCGGGCGCAGCCGACGCGCGGGTCGCCCGCGCGGCGCAGGAGGCGGGCCTGACCGGGCTGGAATTCCTTTGCGGCATTCCCGGCAGCATCGGCGGCGCGGTGCGGATGAACGCCGGTGCCTACGGTGCAGAGATCGGCGAGGTGCTGGACTGGGTCGAGGCGATGGATCCGTCGGGCCGGCGGCACCTGCTGCGGCGCGACGAGATCGCCTTCGGCTATCGCCGCTGCGACCTGCCGGAAGACTGGATCGTTCTGGCCGCCGGGCTGCGCGGCCGTCCGGGCGATGCGGCGGAGATCGCGGCGCGGATGGAGCGGATCCGCAGCGAGCGGGAGGCAAGCCAGCCCGTGCGCGCCCGGACCGGCGGTTCCACCTTCGCCAACCCGCCGGGGGCGATGGCCTGGCAGCTGATCGACGCTGCCGGCTGCCGCGGCCTGCGGCGCGGCGGCGCACAGGTGTCTGAGCAGCACTGCAACTTCCTGATCAACACCGGCGACGCCACCGCGGCCGACCTGGAGGATCTGGGGGAAGAGGTGCGCGCCCGGGTCGCCGCCAGCTGCGGCATCGAGCTCCACTGGGAGATCCGGCGCATCGGCCGGCGGGCCCCGAACGACATGTCCGGCGGCGCCGCGGGCGGGGAGGTGCGCTGATGGCAAAGCATGTTGCCGTGCTGATGGGCGGCTGGTCCGCCGAACGCGAAGTCTCCCTGGTGACCGGCGCGGCGGTGGTCGAGGCCTGTCGCAGGCTGGGCTACCGCACCTCCGCCGTCGATGTCGGCCGCCAGGTGGCCGACGTGCTGCACAAGCTGCGGGTCGATATCGCCTTCAACGCGCTGCACGGCCGCTACGGCGAGGACGGCACGATCCAGGGCCTGCTGGAGATCATGGGCCTGCCCTATACCCATTCCGGCGTCCGTGCCTCCGCCAATGCGATGGACAAGCCGACGGCCAAGTACATCTTCGCTGCCTACGGCCTGCCGCTGTCGGAGCATCTGATCCGCACGCGCGACGAGATGCGCGACGATCCGGGCATGCCGGCACCCTATGTCATCAAGCCGCTCAACGAGGGCTCCTCGGTCGGCGTGCGGATCGTCATGCCGGAGGACAATTTCCGCCCGCAGGACGACCTGCAGTGGGTCTATGGCGACACCGTCATGATCGAACGCTTCGTGCCCGGGCGGGAGATCCAGGTCGCCGTGATGGGCGACGAGGTGCTGGGCGCGATCGAGATCCGGCCCAAAGGGCGCTTCTACGACTACAAGGCGAAATATACCGACGGCGAGGCGGTGCACCTGATGCCCGCGCCGATGCCGGAGGCGGACTATGCCCAGGCCTGCGAGATCGCGCTGACCGCGCATCGCGCATTGGGGTGCCGCGGGGTAAGCCGCAGCGACCTGCGCTACGACGAGAGCCGGCCGGCCGGGCAGCGCCTGGTGATCCTGGAGATCAACACCCAACCGGGCATGACGCCGCTGTCGCTGGTGCCGGAGATCGCGGCGCATCGCGGCTACGACTTCGACGCCCTGGTCCGCTGGATGATCGAGGATGCGGGGGTGGACCGATGAGCTGGTTCCGTCGCAGAGCCGCCGCCCCGGAAGCCGGGGCGCCGGATGGACGCCGGGCGAAGCGCCGCGGCAAGGACAAGGCCCCGCAAAGGACTGCAGGGAAGACGGCGGACAAGGCCGGTGACAGGTCGGCGGAGAAGGCTGCCGCGAAGGATGCCGGGAAGACCGGCAAGGCGGTCGCGAAGGTGCGCTCCGGCGCCGAGGTGCTGGTCGACCGGCCGGATGGCGGCCGCCTGCGCTGGCGCCCGGCAGCGACGATCGCGGGCGCCCTGCTGCTGCCGCCGCTGGCGGTCGCCCTGGTCGCGGTCGCCGCGCCGCAGGATGCGGAGGCCCTGCTGTACGAGGGCGGTGCCGAACTGGCCGAGATCAGCGCCTCCGGCGGCCTGGCGGTGGACGCCGTGACTGTCGAGGGGCGCGGCAAGACGGCGCTGGACGAGTTGCGGGAGGCGATCGGCGTCAACCGCGGCGATCCGATCCTGTTCCTCGACCTGGAGGAGGTGCGGAGCCGGGTCGCCGACCTGCCCTGGGTGAAGAGCGCGGTGGTGGAGCGCCGCCTGCCGGACACCCTGCATGTCCGCCTGGAGGAACGGGAGCCGTTCGTGCGCTGGCAGAACGGCGGCCGCACGGTGCTGATCGACCGCGAGGGCGTGATCCTGGCGAAGGCTGTCGGCGGCGAGTTCCGCCATCTGCGGCGGCTGGTCGGCAAGGGTGCGCCGCAACAGGCGGCGGCCCTGTTCGACCTGCTGCAGGACGATCTTGCGCTGTTTGCGCGGGTGGCCACCGCCACCCGGATCCGGGAGCGCCGCTGGGACATCACCTTCGACAACGGCGTGGTGGTGCGGCTGCCGGAGGAGGGGATGCGCCAGGCCTGGCACCGCTTCGCCGAACTGCAGGCATCGGAGGGTCTGCTGGACAAGGATATCCGCGGCATCGACCTGCGGGTGCCGGACCGGGTGATCCTGCAGCTGACGCCGGAAGCGGTGCAGGCGCGCGACCTGCCGGGAAAGAACACGTGATGGCAAGGGGGATTTCGATGCTGCGCAGGGAGGCACGGGGGCGGTCGTGATGGGAAGCGGCAGGAGCGGTCTGATCGTTGCGCTGGATGTCGGCACCACGAAGGTGTCCTGCTTCATCGCGCGCAACCTGCATGGCCAGCCGCGGATCGTCGGCATCGGCCACCAGGCGGCCCGCGGCATGCGCGCCGGCGCCGTGGTCGACATGGATGCGGTGGAGGGCGCGGTGCGCGCGGCGGTGGATTCCGCGGAGCGCATGTCGGGCGAGAAGGCGCGCGAGGTGCTGATCAGCCTGTCGGCCGGCCAGCCGGTGTCGCAGATGGTGAACCTGGACGTGTCCATCGCCGGCCATGCGGTGACCGACGGCGACGTGCGCCGGGTCCTGGCGCGGGCCCGCAGCCTGGAGGTCGAAGGCGACCGCCACATCGTCCATGCCATCCCGACCAGCTTCGACATCGACGGCTGTCGCGGCATCCGCGATCCGCGCGGCATGTATGGCGAACGCCTCGGCGTCACCATGAACCTGATCACCGCCGGTACCGGGCCGATGCGCAACCTGGCCAATTGCGTGGCGCGGGCGCATCTGGACCTGGAGGCGGTGGTCGTCTCGCCCTACGCCGCCGGGCTGGCCTGCCTGGAAGAGGACCAGATGGAACTGGGGGTCGCCGTCGTCGACATGGGCGGCGGCACCACCAAGATCGGCGTCTTCTACGACGGCGGCCTGGTCTTCGCCGATGCCGTGCCGGTGGGCGGCGCGCATGTCACCACCGACATCGCCCGCGGCCTGACCACCACCCTGGAGACGGCGGAACGGCTGAAGGTCGTCCATGGCAGCGCGCTCAGCACGCATATCGACGAGCAGCAGCAGATCGAGATCCGCCAGGTCGGCGACCATGACCGGCATTCGGTGACGCAGATCCCGCGCTCCTACCTGACGGGGATCATCCGCCCGCGGGTGGAGGAGACCCTGGAGCTGGTCCGCGACCGGCTGGAGCATTCCGGCTTCTCGCGCCTGGCCGGCCGCCAGGTGGTGCTGACCGGCGGCGCCTGCCAGCTGGGCGGCATGCGCGAACTGGCGTCGCGGATCCTGGACAAGCAGGTGCTGATCGGACGGCCGATCCGGGTCTCGGGGCTGGCGGAGGCCACCGGCGGCCCCGGCTTCAGCACCTGTGCCGGGCTGCTGAGCTACGCGCTGCGCGACCACGCGCGGCTGGACGATGCGATGGAGGAGGAAATGCCCGAACCGGTGGCGCCGATCGGGCGCATCGCCCGGATGGGGCGTTGGCTGATGGCGAATTTCTAGGCACGGCACCGGATCGGGGGGATCCGGCGCCGTGCAGGCCAGGGCCGGGCTTGAGCCCGGATTGCGTGGTCCCGGCAATTGCACACGGGACGGGCGGCACTGGGGGCGGTGTCGATGGTGTGAGAGACCAAGCGAAGGATAGGTCAGGAGGACCGCAGCTATGACGTTGAACTTCAGTTCCCAGGAGCCGCTGGAACTGCGCCCGCGGATCATCGTGGTGGGTGTCGGCGGCGCCGGCGGCAATGCCGTCAACAACATGATCGCCTCCAACCTGGAGGGCGCCACCTTCGTGGTGGCGAACACCGACGCCCAGGCGCTGGCCAAGTCCTCGACCGACCGTCGCATCCAGCTGGGCGTCGACCTGACCGAGGGCCTGGGCGCAGGCTCCCGCCCCGATGTCGGCCGCGCCGCGGCGGAAGAGGCGATCGAGGAGATCGCCGAGCATCTGCAGGGCTGCCACATGGCCTTCGTTACCGCCGGCATGGGCGGCGGCACCGGCACCGGCGCGGCGCCGGTGATCGCCCGCGTGGCGAAGGAGATGAACATCCTCACCGTCGGCGTGGTGACCAAGCCCTTCCAGTTCGAGGGCACGCACCGGATGCGCACCGCGGAGGCGGGGATCGAGGAGCTGCAGCACTTCGTCGACACCCTGATCGTGATCCCGAACCAGAACCTGTTCCGCCTGGCGAACGAGAAGACCACCTTCGCCGACGCCTTCCGCATGGCGGACGAGGTGCTGCATTGCGGCGTCCGCGGCATCACCGACCTGATGGTCATGCCGGGCCTGATCAACCTCGACTTCGCCGACGTGCGCACGGTGATGAGCGAGATGGGCAAGGCGATGATGGGCACCGGCGAGGCCGAGGGCGACAACCGCGCCATCGAGGCCGCCAACCGGGCGATCGCCAACCCGCTGCTGGACGAGATCTCGATGAAGGGCGCGCGCGGCGTGCTGATCAACATCACCGGCGGCATGGACCTGACCCTGTACGAGGTCGACGAGGCGGCCAACAAGATCCGCGAGGAGGTCGACAGCGACGCCAACATCATCGTCGGCTCCACCCTGTCGGAGGACATGTCCGGCAGCATGCGGGTCACGGTCGTCGCCACCGGCATCGACGCCGGGATGGAGATCGAGGCGCCGCCGAACAGCCGCAGCGGCTATTCCGGCAATGTGATGCCGATCCGCAGCGGCTATGTCGATCCGCGCGGCGAGGTCTCCGCCAGCGGCGTGACCGCCGCCCCGGCGGCCGGTCCGGCGCCGGCCGCGGCGACCGCCCAGGCCTATGGGGCGAGCGCCGCCCGGACGCAGCTGGTCTCCACCAGCTCCGCGGTGCTGGCGGAGGAGGCCTATCCGCGCCAGCACGAGGACGAGCTGGCCGATGCCTTCCAGCAGGCGCTCGATCCGGATGTCGAGCCGGATTATGGCCAGGCGACCGCCATCGAGCGGCAGGCGGAGCGGGCGGCCAGGCCGGCCGAGGAGCCGGCGCAGCGGAGCCTGCTGTCCGACCCGGAACCGGCAGCGCCGGCCCGCAGCGAGCGCCCGGCCCCGGAGCGGGCCAGCCGCGGCCCCGCTGCCGAACAGCCGTTCATCGCGCCGGAGCCGATGCGGCCCCCGCGTCGTCCGGAGTCCCGTCCGGCCGCGCAGGAGCCGGCATCGGAGCGGGCTCCCGCCCAGGGCGGGCGGGATGAAGCCGCCGCGGGCGAGCCCCGCATGCGCCGGCCCAGCATCTTCCGCCGGATGACCGGGGTCGGGCTGGCCCGCAACGGCGACGACCTGGAGAAGACCGCCGGCCTGACGGGCGACCGTGCCGCGGCCGAGCCGGAGGCGGATCATGCGCCGCGCCCGGCGGCGAAGCCGCAATCCCCGCTGCCGACGGCCGCTGCGCGGCCGCAGCCCGCGCAGAAGGCCACCCTCGGCGGCCTGGATCCGGCGGATCGCCTGCCGCGCACCGCGGACGAGGACGACCTGCTGGAGATCCCGGCCTTCCTGCGACGCCAGGCGAACTGAACCTGACGGGCCCGGCGGCGCCGCCTCCTGGGCGTTCCGCCGGGCCGCCCCCTCCGCCGGGGCCCGCGGTCATGTCCTTCGCCGTGACCGCGGGCCCGTCGCGACTGCCGCCGGGCGGATTGATCTCGATCAGGGCGGTCGGCGGCACGCCGGTGTCCGATAGGACATGACCAGCTCCCGCCCTGCCGTTGCGCTGAAGCGCAGCCTCCCCTTCTGGCTCCTGGTTCTCTATGGCCTGGGCACGACCGTCGGTGCCGGAATCTACGTGCTGGTCGGCAAGGTCGCCGGCGCTGCCGGCATGCAGGCGCCGATCGCCTTCCTGGCCGCCGCGCTGCTGGCCGGCACCGCTGCCCTGGCCTTTGCCGAGCTGGCTGCCCGCTATCCGCTGAGCGCGGGCGAGGCGGCCTATGTCGATGCCGCGTTCGGCCGCCCCTGGCTGACCCTGCTGGTGGGCCTGGCCGTGGTGGCTGCCGGCCTGATCTCCTCTGCCACGATCACCCTCGGCTTCGCCGGCTATCTGCGCGCCTTCGTCGATGTGCCGCCGCCGTTCGCCGTGGCCGGGGTGGTGGTCCTGCTGGGCCTGCTTGCGGCCTGGGGGATCGCCGAATCGGCGATGGTCGCCGCCGCCGTCACCCTGGCGGAGATCGCCGCGCTGGTGGCGGTGATCGTCGCCGGCGCGCCGGCGCTTGCCACACTGCCGGCGCAGCTGCCGGAGATCCTGCCGCCGCTCTCCGCGCCCGCCCTGGGCGGCATCCTGACCGGTGCGGTGCTGGCCTTCTATGCCTTCATCGGCTTCGAGGACATGGTGAACGTCGCGGAGGAGGTGCACGACGCGCCGCGCGTGCTGCCGCGGGCGATCGTGACAGTGCTGGCAGTCACCACCCTGCTCTATCTCGGCGTGGCCCTGGTCGCCGTGCTGGTGCTGCCGCCGGAGCGGCTGGCCGCCAGCGAGGCACCGCTGTCCGCGGTCTATGCCGCGGCCGGCGGCCGCGGCGCGGCGGTCATCGACCTGGTGGCGATCTTCTCGGTGCTGAACGGCGCGCTGATCCAGCTGATCATGGCGAGCCGCGTGCTCTATGGCCTGGCGCAGCGGGGCGGGCTGCCGGCCTGGCTGGGACGGGTCCATCCCCGCACCCGGACCCCGGTCCTGGCGACCGTGCTGGTCTCCGCCATCTGTCTGGCCCTGGCCTTGCTGTTCCCGATCGTGACCCTGGCGCGCCTGACGGCCTATGTCGCCCTGGCGGTGTTCGCGGTGGTGAACCTCGCCCTCTGGCGGCTGAAGGGCAGGGAGAGCGCCCGGCCGGGCGGCTTCGTGCTGCCCCGCTGGGTGTCGATGGCCGGCTTCGCCGCCTGCGTTGCAATGCTCGCAGCCGACCTGATGTGGTCGGCCTGATGGCGTCCCGTGATATCCTGGCCGGCACGAAGTCGGCGCGGCCATGATCGGAGGCGCCACAGGCAGGGGCGAGGAGATGCCGGGCGGCAAGCTGCTGGGCGCGGCGATCGAGCATGCGCTCGACCAGGTCCTGCTCGTCGTGCAGGACCTGGAGGGCCGGATTCTGCTCTGGACCGGTGCCGACGAACGGTTCTGCGGCTGGCCCGCGGCGGAAGCGGTCGGCCGGGACGCGGATGAGCTGCTGGGCATCGTCTATCCGCAGCCGAAGGCGGAGATCAGGGCGGAACTGCTGGCCACCGGCGAATGGCGCGGCGAGCTTGCCCTGCGCGGCCGCGATGGCCGCCGCCTGCAGACGATCAGCCGCTTGCTGCTGCACCGGGGCATCGACGGCCGACCGGAAGCGGTGCTGCATTTCTGCCGCGACCTGACCGACCAGCGCCGGGCGCAGGGCATGATCGAGGAACGCGAGGCGCGCCTGCGCTCGGTGCTGGAGACGGCACCCGATGCGATCATCACCATCGACGAGGCCGGCATCGTCCAGTCCTTCAGCCAGGCGGCGGAGCGCCTGTTCGGCTACGAGGCGGGCGAGGTCATCGGCCGCAACGTGGCGATGCTGATGCCCGAGCCGCATGCCGGGCGGCACGACGGCTATCTGGCACGCTATCTGCGCACCGGCGAGCGCCGCATCATCGGCCGCGGGCGTCAGGTCGAGGCGCGCCGCAAGGACGGCACCACGTTTCCGGCGGACCTTGCCGTGGGCGAGTTGGCGGTGTCGCAGGGGCGCCTGTTCACCGGCTTCATCCGCGACCTGACGGCGCGCCTGGCGATCGAGGCGGAGCTGCGCCAGGCGCAGCGGATGGAGGCGCTGGGGCAGCTGACCGGCGGCGTCTCCCACGATTTCAACAACCTGCTGACGGTGATCTCCGGCAACCTGGAGATGCTGGAGGCCCGGCTGCAGGACCCGGAGGCACTGGAATTGCTGCAGGAGGCGCAGGAGGCGACGGTCCTGGGGGCGCAGCTGGCCGGCCGGCTGCTGGCCTTCGGCCGGCGGCAGCCGCTGCGGCCGGAGCGGCTGGACCTGAACCGGCTGGTCGAGGGCCTGACCGGTCTGCTGCAACGCAGCCTCGGCGAAGCGGTGGCGGTGGAACGCAGGCTGTGCCCGGATGCACCGCTGACGATGGCGGATCCCGGCCAGGTGGAGAACGCGCTGCTGAACCTGGCGATCAACGCGCGTGACGCCATGCCCGGCGGCGGCGGCCGGCTGGTGATCCGGACCGGCACGGTCGAGCTGCCGGACGGCGATCCGGCGCACGAACCCGACCTGGCGCCCGGCCCCTACGTCATCCTCTCCGTCGCCGACACCGGCACGGGGATGGCGCCGGAGGTGCGTGAGCGGGCCTTCGAGCCCTTCTTCACGACCAAGGCGGCCGGGATCGGCAGCGGGCTCGGCCTGTCCATGGTCTATGGCTTTGCCAAGCAGTCCGGCGGCCATGTCGTGCTGCGCAGTGCGCCCGGGCAGGGAACGACCGTGACCCTCTATCTGCCGGCCGCGCCGGCCGGCGATGCCGCACCGGCCCCCGAAGCGGAGCCGAAGGCCGCGCTGCCGGCCGGCGGCAGGCGGATCCTGGTCGTGGAGGACGATCCCCGCGTGCGCCGGGTCGCCGTGCGGCGGCTGGCCGAACTCGGCTACGCCACCGTCGAGGCGGAGAACGGCGAGGCGGCGCTGGCGATCCTGGAGCGCGGCCTCCCGGTCGACCTGCTGTTCAGCGACGTGGTGATGCCGGGCCGTCTGCGCGGCCCGGCGCTGGCGGAACGCGCACGCCGGCTGCGGCCCGGGCTGAAGGTGCTGCTGACCTCCGGCTATGCCGATCCCGAGACGCTCGATGCCGTTGCATCGCTGCCCGACGCCGGCTGGCTTGCCAAGCCCTACGGTATCGAGGGGCTGCGGCAGAAGCTGCGCGAGATCATGGGGGCGTGAGGGTTGGCCCGACCCTGGTGGCGAAAACATAGCCGGCGCCGCGCACCGTCTTGATCAGCTGCGGCCGGCCGGGATCGGCCTCCACCTTCTTGCGCAGCCGGCCGATCTGGGTGTCGATCGCGCGGTCGTAGCCCGCCGCCCAGGAGCGGCCTTTCGCCAGGTCCATCAGCCGGTCGCGCGACAGCACCTGGTTCGGGTGCCGGGCAAAGGCGAGAAGCAGGTCGAACTCGCCGCCGGTCAGTGCCACCGGCGCGCCCTGCGGGTTGCGCAGTTCGCGCCTTGCGGGGTCCAGGCTCCAGCCGTCGAAGACGATGCGGCCCTGGGATGCGTTCGCAGCCGCGGCCGGCGCCGTCGCCGTCGCCGGTGGCTGCGGGGTTTCGTCCCGGCATTCCGGAGCCGCCGCACCGGCCCCTGTCCGGCGGGTGACGGTGCGGATCCGCGCCAGCACTTCGCGCAGGTGGAACGGCTTGACGATATAGTCGTCAGCGCCGGCTTCCAGCCCGGCGACCCGGTCGATCACGTCGCCCTTGCCTGTGAGCATGATGATCGGCACGTCGGACCGGCGCCGGATCTCACGCGCCAGCGAAAGCCCGTCCTCGCCTGGCAGGCCGAGGTCGAGGAGCACCAGCCCGATCGCCCCGCCGGCCATCGCTGACCGCGCCGCCTGCCCGTCGGCGCATTCCGCCACGCGCATCCCTTCGTCCGTCAGGTAGCGGCGCAGCATCGTCCGGATCCGCGGATCGTCGTCCACGACCAGGACCTTCAACCCCTTGACCATCGGTCGGCCCCGTCACAGTTCGGCACAATTTGTAGCAGCAACCGGCGGACGATTGCGACAGACAGGCAATTGCCTGTGACAATTATCGGCTAGCTCTTGTTCCGGCTGCAACAGGTGCCCGGATCGCCCGTCCGGGGCGGGCGCCGTAGGCGGGGGATGGACAGGATGCGCGCGATGGCCGTTTCGGAAGACTTGGGGCCGCGGCGGATCCCGCCGGTGGCGGGTCTGAACCTCGGCCCGGCCGGTTGCGCCGGCAGGATCGCGGGTCCGGGGGGGCAGGCCCTGCAACCCGGCGAAACCCTGTTCGCCGAGGGTGACGAGGCGGACAGCGCCTACGAGGTGGCCTGCGGGCTGCTGCGGCTCTGCCGCATGCTCCCCGACGGGCGGCGCCAGATCATCGGCTTCCTGTCGGAAGGCGGCATCCTCGGCCTGCCGCCCGACGGAATCCGCTGCTTCACGGTCGAAGCCGCCACCCGGGCCGTCGTGCGGCCGTACCGCCGGGCGGTCTTCGAACGCCGGATCGCCGGCGAGCCCTCCTTCGCGCGCCGGCTTCTCGACGCCGCCTATGCCGATCTCCGCCAGGCGCAGGAGCAGGTGCTGCTGCTGGGGCGGAAGTCGGCGCTGGAGAAGGTGGCGAGCTTCCTGCTGCAGATGGCGCGACTGCAGGGCGACGGCGACGAGATCATCCTGCCGGTGCGCCGCGGCGACATCGCCGATTATCTCGGCCTGTCGATCGAGACGGTGTCGCGCAGCCTGACCCGCCTGCGGCTGGCACGGGTGATCGCCCTGCACACCCCGGAAGAGGTAGCGATCCTCGACCGCGACCGGCTCGAGGACTGTGCGGCCGGGGCTGCCTAGGATGATCGCCGCGACCGGCGAGGAAGATGGCTCCGGCGATGCGCCGGGCCCGGTCCCGGTACCCGGCGCCGGTCCGACGCCGCGCGGCCCGGGCCGGGTCCTGCTGGTCAGCGCGGACCCGGCGATCCGGGAGGCCTGCGATCTCGCCCTGGCCGGACACCGGGTCGTCGTGACGACGGTGCGCTCCGGGGTCGATGCGGTGATCCATGCCAGGCTGCACGCCCTGGACCTGCTGCTGATCGACGCGCAGCTGCCGGATGTGCGGGGCGAGGAGGTGCTGCACTGGCTGCGCTCCGTCGCCGGCGCACGCGACCGCCCGATTCTGTTCCTGGCCGAAGCCGCGCATCCGGCGGCGCAGCTGGCCGGTGTGCTGACCCTTCGGAAGCCGCTGTCCCCCGACCGCCTGCAGGCGGCCCTTGGCGGACTGCTGCGACCGCCGTCCAGGCCCGGCGGCGACGCGTCATGAATGCCCGGACGATCACGGCGATCCTTGCCGTCATGGCGATCCTGCTGATGTTCAGCGTGCTGCGCGGCACCGCAGATCTCGCCGAAGGGCCGGAGACGGTCTCCTACACGGCCTTCAAGGCGCTGGTGCGCGATGGCCGGGTGACGGCCGTGACGATGCGCGGCGACAGCCTGCGGGCGGAGGTCGCGGGGCCGGACGGTACGACATCGCGGCAGGTGGAGAGCCACCTGCCGCCGACAGGCGATCCGGACCTCCTCCCCGCCCTGGAAAGCCACGGGGCGGAAGTGACCGCGCTGGCGGATTCAGGCGGCAGCTGGTGGCTGGGGCTGCTGCCCTGGCTGCTGCTGATCGGCATCTACGCCTTCTTCTGGACGCGCATGTCGCGGCAGATGCCGGGGGCGGGCGGCCGCATGGACCGTTTCCTGAAGGGCCGCGCCGGCCAGGAGGAGAAGTCCGCCCGCAGGGTCACCTTCGACGACGTTGCCGGGCAGGACAATGCCAAGGCCGAGGTGGCCGAGCTGGTCGACTTCCTGCGGCAGCCGGAGCGCTACCGCGCGATCGGGGCGGAGGCGCCGCGCGGCATTCTTCTGATGGGGCCGCCGGGCACCGGCAAGACCCTGCTCGCGCGGGCGCTGGCGGGCGAGGCGGGGGTGCCGTTCTTCAACATCTCGGCATCCGAATTCATCGAGATGTATGTCGGCGTCGGCGCCAGCCGGGTGCGGGCGATGTTCGACGAGGCGAAGAAGCGCGCGCCGTCGATCCTGTTCATCGACGAGCTCGACGCGGTCGGCCGGGTGCGCGGCGCCGGGGTGGGCGGCGGCCATGACGAGCGCGAGCAGACCCTGAACCAGATCCTGTCGGAAATGGACGGCTTCGCCGGTCACGAGGCGGTGGTCGTCCTCGCGGCGACCAACCGGCCGGACGTGCTGGACCCGGCGCTGCTGCGGCCGGGGCGCTTCGACCGGCACGTCACCCTGGACCTCCCCGACCGGACGGCACGGCTGGCGATCCTGCAGGTTCACGTGCGCAACAAGCCGCTGGCCGACGATGTCGACCTGCCGGCCCTGGCCGGCGGCACGCCCGGCTTCTCCGGCGCGGACCTGAAGAACATCGTCAACGAGGCCGCGATCGCCTGCGCGCGGGAGCGCGGCGAGCGGATCGCGATGCGCCATTTCGATGCCGCCCGCGACCGGGTGATGCTGGGCATGGAGCGGCGGCTGGCGATCGGGCCCGAGGAACGGCACCGGGTGGCGGTGCACGAGGCAGGGCATACCGCAGCCGCCTTCTTCCTGCCCAACGCGGACCCGGTCTACAAGGTCACGATCATCCCCCGCGGGCAGTCGCTGGGCCGCACCCACCTGCTGCCGGAGGAGGAGCACTACACCCAGCCGGAACCGGTGCTGCGCGACCGTCTGGCGGTGCTTCTGGCCGGCCGTGCGGCCGAAGCCGCCCTGATCGGAAATGTCAGTTCCGGTGCCGATGACGACATCCAGCAGGCCACCCGTCTGGCGCGGGCGATGATCGGCCGCTGGGGCATGTCGGAGAGGCTCGGCCCGATCGACCTGCGGCAGAGCGAGGAGCATCCCTTCCTCGGCCGCGAGATCGCACATCCGCGCGCCTTTTCCGATGCCACGGCGCATGACGTCGACCGGGAGGTCGCCCGCCTGCTGCGCGAGGCCGAGGCGCGTGCGGGCGAGGTGATCGCGGGCCATCGGCACCTGGTGCAGGGCCTGGTCGGCGCGCTGGAGCGGGACGAGACCCTGGACCGCCAGGCGGTGACCGCGCTGTTGCGGCCGGCGGCCGGCGGGACGGTGCCGGCGGCCGCTTCTGCCGGATCTGCTGCTGCCGTGGCCGATTGATTCCGATCAACGCGCGGACCCGGCCGGTCGCGGAGAATGCGGGTGCTTCAACCCACCGGCTTCCTGGAGGATGCAAAAATGGCGGATATGGCAGCGAAGGACGTGCAGAAGATGGGCGGCGAGGGCCAGCCGCCGGCCCCGCGGTCGGAGTCCTGGCACCCGTTCCACGCCCTGCGCAGGGAGATCGACCGGCTGTTCGACGATTTCCCGTTCGGCCGGCCGTCGGTCGATCTCGATCCGTTCTGGCGGCGCGAGCTCGGCTTCATCGCCACGCCGGCCGTGGACATCGCGGAGAAGGACGATGCCTATGAGATCACCGCCGAACTGCCCGGCATGGCCGAGAAGGATGTCGATGTCAGCCACAGCGGCGGCCGGCTGGTGATCAAGGGCGAGAAGAAGGCGGAAAGCGAGGAGAAGAAGAAGGACTATTACCTGTCGGAGCGCCGCTACGGCAGTTTCCAGCGCAGCTTCGCGATCCCGGACGGGGTCGATGCGGCGCGCATCGAGGCGCATTTCAAGAACGGCCTGCTGACCGTCACCCTGCCGAAGACGCCGGAGGCGCGGCAGGCGACGACCACGATTCCGGTGAAACCCGTCTGACCGGGCGCGGCCCTTCCGGCACGGCGCCAGGCCGGCGGGCCTGTGCTGGCCCCCGTGCTGGCCCCCGTGCCGGCCCCTGGGCCGGCCTCTGCGCCGGCGCGGTCCGGGCGGTCCGGACGCTGTGCCTCGGCGGCCTCGCGGCGATGGTCGCCGCCGCGGGCGCCGCCGCCGGTCCCGCGGACAGCGACGCCGGCGACCTGATCGGCGCGGTGCGGCTGGAACTGGTGCAGCCCGGCGACAGCCTGGTGGCGATCGCCGGGCGGGAGCGGCTGGGCTTCGTCGAGCTGGTGGCCGCCAATCCCTGGCTCGATCCCTGGCTGCCGGCGCCGGGTGCGCTTCTGGTGCTGCCGGACGCCCATATCCTGCCCGATGCGCCGCGCCGTGGCCTGGTGGTCAATCTGGGCGACCAGCGGCTCTATCACTACCGGCCCGACGGTCGCATCGGCTCGATGGCCATCGGCATCGGGGACGAGGCGGCGGCGACGCCGCTCGGGCAGACGCGGGTGGTGCGCAAGCAGGCCCGCCCGGTCTGGTACCCGCCCGCCTCGATCCGGGCGGCGGATCCCGGGCTGCCCCTGTCGGTGCCGCCGGGACCGGACAACCCGCTGGGATCCCACGCCCTGTATCTCGGCTGGCGGGGCTACCTGATCCACGGCACGAACCGGCCCCTGTCGATCGGCCGGGCGCTGACGCATGGCTGCATCCGGCTTTATCCGGAGGACATTGCGCAGCTCTACGCCGCGGTCCCCGTCGGCACCCCGGTCCAGGTGGTCGACCAGCCGCTGAAGGCCGGCTGGCAGGGGGACAGGCTGTTCCTGGAAGTGCATCCGACCGCCGCCCAGGCGGTGGCGCTGGAGACCGGCGTGCCGCCGCCGGCCGCGGCGGTCGGCGGCGCGGTGCTCGAGCTTGTCGCGGCCGCCTCCCGCCGGCGCGTCGATGCCGTCGTGGATTGGGAAGCGGTGCGACGGGCGGTCGCGGAACATCGCGGGCTGCCCGTCGCCATCGGTGTCAGCCGCCCGGCTATTTCCGGAGACCCGGCTATTTCCGGAGACTCTGGCGGAACGCCTGTTGCGCCTTGGCCGCCGCCTGCTCCGCCTGCGCCGCGCGTGCGGCCGCCTGTTCGGCATCCTGCGCCGCCTTGTCGGCGGCAATGCGCAGCGCCGACATCTCCCCTTCGATCGCGGTCACGCGGCTCTCCAGCGCGCTGACGCGGTCGGTTGCCGTGGCCAGTTCGGACTGGCTGGCACAGCCGGCCAGGGCAAGTCCCAGCAGCGCCGCTGCCGCGGTCGCCGCATGCCTGTATCGCATCCAGATTCTCCCATGTCGCAGATCGACTGCCGCCGATTGGCCGGCATGACGGCACTCTGCCCGACGGCAAGGCGGCAGCGCCTTGATTCGCGTCAATCGGGCGGTTGACCGCAACCGGCCCGGCGCCGCGGCCGGATGCGTCGGCCGGTTGCTTCAACGGCCGCTGCGAAACACTCGCATGGCGCCGAAAAACTGATATTTTTCAAGGCGCTACCGCAGTGCAGCGAGTTACATGTTGTAACAGAGAGTGATTTGAGAAGCCGTTTCGGCCTCTGATATCAAGAGCATGGGTAATGAGCGGCGTTTCCGCGCCGCTCGGCCTCGGGGCAGATGGACTGGCCGCAGGTGGATTGGCCGGTGTGCCATCGTGTTCCTGGAGGGGGGCCTTTGATCGCGGTTCAGTGCGATCCCGGCGGTTCGGCAGGCATGATCGGTCTGGCGGGTGCAGGGACTGTCACCGTGGCGGGCTTCGACCTTTTCTGGCCTGCCGCCACCGGGCGGATGCCCTGCCGGTTCGTCCGGCAGGGGTGATATTCCGGCGTGCGGCGGGCGACCGGTACATGGCGGGCCGATTTGGGATGGCCGGTCTGGGCCGGGCCAAGTCGGGATCCGCCGGAGTGAAGAACGGCTCTATGATGTTTGAACGTACTGTCCAGCAAAGCGTGCGGTGTTCCGGAATCGGGCTGCACACCGGCAAACCGGTCAGCGCAGATATCCGCCCCGCCGAGGCCGGGCAGGGGATCCGGTTCCGCCGGATCGATCTTCCGGGCAGGCCGGAGATCGCCGCGCGCTACGATCTGGGCACCGACTTCACCCTGGGCACCACCCTGCGGCATCCGGACGGCCTGGCTTCGGTCGCCACGGTCGAGCATCTGATGGCGGCACTGGCCGGCCTGGGCATCGACAATGCGGTGATCGAGGTCGACGGGCCGGAAGTGCCGGCGGTCGACGGTTCCGCGGCGCCCTTCGCCGGGCTGCTGCGGCGGGCCGGCCTGCGCACCCTGGGCCGCCCGCGGCGGGCAATCCGGATCCTGAAGACGGTGTCGCTGACCGAAGGCAGCAAGTCGGTCTCCCTGGAGCCGGCTGAGAGCTTCTCGATCACCGTCAACATCGATTTCGACAACCCGGTGATCGGCCGCCAGACCTGCACCTTCGCCCCGGCCGACGACGACTTCCTGACGGCGCTGGCGCCGGCGCGGACCTTCGGCCTGCTGCACGAGGTCGACTGGATGCGCCAGCAGGGCCTGGCCCTTGGCGGTTCCCTTGACAATGCGATCGTCATCAACGGCAACACCGTGATGAACCAGGACGGCCTGCGCTTCGCCAACGAGTTCGCGCGGCACAAGGCGCTCGACGCGCTGGGCGACCTGGCGCTGGCCGGGGCGCCGCTGCAGGGGCGCTTCGTGGGCAACCGCTCCGGCCATGCGATGAACAACCGCCTGCTCCACGCCCTGTTCGCCGACGATTCGGCCTGGGAATGGGCGCCGGTGGCGGCCAGGGCGGACCTGTCCGACGCGCCGCTGGCCGCCGTCGGCCTCTGACCGAAAGGGCGCACCGGCGCCCGCATTCCCCGATCGGCATCGGTCGGCCGCCCCGGCGAAGGGACGGCTTGGACCCGCTCCGGAAAAAACGGTATGACCGACGCGCCGCGTGTGCGCCGGCGCAAGCCGTGCCGCCCCGGCGATCCGGGCCTCCTGCGCCCGCTGCCCCGGCATGGGCATCCGCCATCCCAGGCGGGCCGGTGCCGGCGTTGCGGCGGGGGGCCGTTCGAAGGCCGACCGACCGGGATGCTGACCCCAGAATGCTGCCAGAACAATGCTGACTGACCTGCGATCCGTCCTGCTGCAGATCCGCGGTGTGCTGCCGCTGGTCGCGGCCCTGGCGCTGCCGCTTGTCCTGGCCGCCTGTTCCGGCGACGAAGGGCCGCTCTATGTCGAACGGCCGGTGGAGGAACTCTACAACGGCGCCCTGAACGACCTGGAGCAGGGCAATTGGCAGCAGGCCGCGCAGGGCTTCGACGAGGTCGAGCGGCAGCACCCCTATTCGGTCTGGGCGACCAAGGCACAGCTGATGGCCGCCTATTCCTACTATCAGAGCAACAAGTACGACGATGCGATCCTGGCGGCGGACCGCTTCATCGGCCTGCATCCCGGCAACAAGGACATCGCCTACGCCTACTACCTGAAGGCCATCAGCTATTACGAGCAGATCGTCGATGTCGGCCGCGACCAGGCCAATACCGAACGCGCCCTGCAGTCGCTGGAGGAAGTGGTGCGCCGCTTCCCCAACAGCGAATATGCCCGCGACGCCCGCCTGAAGATCGACCTGGCCCGCGACCATCTGGCCGGCAAGGACATGGAGATCGGGCGCTTCTACCAGAAGCAGAACCTCTATCTCGCGGCCATCCTGCGCTACCGGTCGGTGGTGGAGAGCTACCAGACCACCAGCCATGTTCCGGAGGCACTCGCCCGCCTGGTGGAATGCTATCTCGCCCTCGGTGTCGCCTCGGAAGCGCAGACGGCGGCTGCTGTTCTCGGCTACAACTATCCGGGCAGCGAATGGTATCTGGACTCCTACAACCTGCTGACCGGCGAGAACCTCTATCCCAGGATCGACGACCGGTCCTGGATCACCCAGGCCTGGGATTCGCTGTTCTGACCCGCGGCCGGCATCCGCCGCCCGGCCGCCCGAGGGCCGCCCCGTCATGCTCACAGCGCTGGACATCGCCGACATCGTCCTGATCCGCAAGGTCACCCTGGCCTTCGGCCATGGCCTGGCCGTGCTGACCGGCGAGACAGGAGCCGGCAAGTCGATCCTGCTCGACGCGCTGGGCCTGGCCCTGGGGCGGCGCGCCGATGCCGGCCTGGTCCGCAGCGGTGCCGCCCAGGGGATCGTGGCCGCCAGCTTCGCCCCGCCGGCCGGCCATCCGGTCCATGCCCTGCTGCAGGAGCGCGGCCTGGCCGGCGACCCGGCGGAGGATGGCGCGCTGATCCTGCGCCGGGTGGTGCGCGCCGATGGCGGCAGCCGTGCCTTCGTCAACGACCAGCCGGTCGGCGTCGCCCTGCTGCGGGAACTGGGCGAGCTGCTTGTGGAGGTACAGGGCCAGCACGACGCCCGCGGGCTGATGGACCCGTCGCGCCACCGCGACCTGCTGGACGTGGCGGCCGATGCCGCGGCGGACCGTGCGGCCGTCGCGCAGGCCTGGAGTCTTCGCCGCAAGGCGGCGGAAGCGCTGGCCGAAATGGAGGAGCAGGTCCGGGCCGCCCGGGCGGAGGAGGAATGGCTGCGCCACACCGTGGGCGAGCTGGAGGCGCTGGACCCGCAGCCCGGCGAGGAAGAGGAACTGGCCGCCCGCCGCACGCAGCTGCGCAACGGCGCCGCCTTGGCGGACTGCCTGCGCGACGCGCTGGCCGCCGTGTCCGGCCAGGAGGGTGTCGAGGCTCGGCTCTCCGACGCCCTGCGCGGCCTGGAACGCCGCGCGGCCGAGGCCGAGGGCCTGTTCGAGGGCGCCGTGGCCGCCTGCGACCGGGCGCTGGACGCCGCGGCGGAGGCCGTTGCCGCGCTGGAGCAGGCCGGCGAGCGGCTGGAACTGGACCCTGCCGTGTTGGAACGGGTGGAGGAGCGGCTGTTCGCGCTGCGCGGCGCGGCGCGGAAGCACCAGCTGCCGGCCGACCAGCTGCCGGCCTTCCGCGAGACGCTGTCGGCACGCCTGGCGGCGGTGGAGCAGGGCGACGCGGCCCTGGCCCAGCAGCAGCAGGCGGTGGCGGAGGCGGAGCGCGCCTATGCGGCCGCGGCCGCGGCGCTGACGGCGCGGCGGCAGGAAGCGGCGGCGGCGCTGGCCGCCCAGGTCTCCGCCGAACTGCCGCCGCTGAAGCTGCCGGACGCGCGCTTCGCGATCGAGGTGCAGCGACTGCCCCCGGAACAGGCCGGCCCGGCAGGCATGGACCGGGTCGCCTTCCTGGTGGCCACCAATCCCGGCGTCGCGCCGGCACCGCTGCACAAGGTGGCCTCGGGCGGCGAGCTCAGCCGCCTGCTGCTGGCGCTCAACGTCGTGCTGACCCGCGACCAGGCGATCGGCACGATGATCTTCGACGAGGTCGACCAGGGGGTCGGCGGCGCCACCGCGGCGGCGGTGGCGGAGCGGCTGCGGCGGGTGGCGGACCGGGTGCAGGTGCTGGTGGTGACCCATGCGCCGCAGGTAGCGGCGGCCGGCGCCCGGCATTTCCGGATCCGCAAGACGGCAGAAGGTGGCGAGGCTGCCACCATCGTCGAGCCGCTGGACGATGCGGCGCGGCTGGAGGAGGTGGCGCGCATGCTGTCGGCGGCGGAGATCACGCCGGAGGCGCGCGCCCAGGCGGCCCGCCTGCTGGCGCCGGACGCCGCCGCGGCAGGCTGAAGGGAGGACAGGATGGCCCAGTCCGGGCGCGAGGCGTCGCAGGCAGCGGTAGATCACGCGATGGCGCCGGAGGAGGTGCCGGGCCTCGACCCGGACGAGGCGGCGGCCCTGCACCACAGCCTGGCGGAGGAGATTCGCGGCCATGACCGCGCCTACTACCAGGAGGACGCGCCGAAGGTATCGGATGCCGAATATGACCGTCTGTTCCGTCTTTTGGTGGCGGTGGAGCAGCAGTTCCCGGAGCTGCGCAGCCCCGACAGCCCGACCCAGAAGGTCGGCGCGGCGCCGGCGGGCGGCTTCGCCAAGGTGGCGCATGCGGTGCCGATGCTGTCGCTGGGCAACGCCTTCGCCGACGAGGATGTCCGCGACTTCCTGGGGCGGATCCGCCGCTTCCTGAACCTGGGCGAGGCGGAGGCGCTGGACATCCTGGCGGAGAGCAAGATCGACGGGCTCAGCGCCAGCCTGCGCTACGAGGGCGGCCGCTTCGTGCGCGGCGCCACCCGCGGCGACGGCAGCGAGGGCGAGGACATCACCCGCAACCTCGCCACCATCGGCGACCTGCCGAAGCGGCTCTCCGGCAGCGGCTGGCCGGAGGTGCTGGAGGTCCGCGGCGAGGTCTATATGCGCCGCGACGCCTTCCTGAAGCTGAACGAGGCCCAGGCCGAGGCCGGCCGCCAGGTCTTCGCCAACCCGCGCAACGCCGCCGCCGGCTCGCTGCGGCAGCTGGACGTCTCGGTCACGGAAGCCCGGCCGCTGAACTTCTTCGCCTATGCCTGGGGAGAGGTCTCCGCGCCCCTTGGCGCGCGCCTGTCGGAGGTGCGGGAGCGGTTCCGGGACTGGGGCTTCACCCTGAACAGCCCGGCGAAGCTCTGCCGCACGGTCGACGAGATCCTCGCCTTCTACGGCGAACTGGCCGGGGAACGGGCGGAGCTGCCGTTCGACATCGACGGCGTGGTCTACAAGGTCGACCGCCTGGACTGGCACGACCGGCTGGGGGCGGTCAGCCGCTCGCCGCGCTGGGCGATCGCCCACAAATTTCCGGCGGAACAGGCGGAGACGGTGCTGGAGCGGATCGAGATCCAGGTCGGCCGCACCGGTGCCCTGACCCCGGTGGCGAAGCTGAAGCCGGTGACGGTCGGCGGGGTCGTGGTTTCCAACGCCACCCTGCACAACGAGGACGAGATCGCGCGCAAGGATGTGCGCGAGGGCGATACGGTGGTGGTGCAGCGCGCCGGCGACGTGATCCCCCAGGTGGTGCGGGTGGTGGAAGGGCGCCGGCCGGCCGGCACGGAGCCGTTCCGGTTTCCGGACCGCTGCCCGGCCTGCGACAGCCATGCGGTGCGGGAGGAGAACCCGAAGACCGGCAAGGTCGACGCGGTGCGCCGCTGCACCGGCGGCCTGGTCTGCCCGGCGCAGCAGGTGGAGCGGCTGCGCCACTTCGTCTCCCGCGATGCCTTCGACATCGAGGGGCTGGGCGACAAGCAGGTGCAGTTCTTCCATGCGAAGGGACGGATCGCCACACCGGCCGACATCTTCCGCCTGCAGCGCACCGACGGCCGAGACGGCGCCACCCCGCTGGCGGAGGAGGAGGGCTGGGGCGAGACCTCCGCCGGCAACCTGTTCGCCGCCATCGAGCGCCGCCGCAGCATCCCCTTCGACCGCTTCATCTACGCCCTGGGCATCCGCCATGTCGGCCAGGCGACGTCGAAGCTGCTGGCCGCCAATTATGCCGACCTGAAGGGCCTGCGCGATGCGATGGCACGCGCCGCGGCGGAGCCGGAGGGGGAGGCGATGGCCGACCTGATCGCCATCGACGGCATCGGCGCGGTGGTGGCGCGCGCCGCCGTGGAGTTCTTCGTCGAGCCGCGGAATGCCGAGGCGCTCGACGACCTGGACCGCGAGCTGACCATCGAGCCCTATGTCCGGCGGGTGGCCGCCGACAGCCCCGTGGCCGGCAAGACCGTGGTCTTTACCGGTACCCTGGAGAAGCTCACCCGGGCGGAGGCCAAGGCACAGGCCGAGGGGCTGGGGGCGAAGGTCTCCGGCTCCGTGTCCGGCAAGACCGATTATCTGGTGGCCGGCGCGGAGGCGGGGTCGAAGCTGAAGAAGGCGCAGGAACTCGGCGCCGCGGTCCTGACCGAGGATGAGTGGCTGGCCCTGGTCGGGCGGTAACGTGGCTCGCCAAGGGCGGGCCGGAACACCATATCCTGATGCGTTCCCGGTCGAGGTGCAGATGGCCAGCATCCCGGGAATGTCATCCCGGCCTTGAGCCGGGATCCATTCCGCAAGCCCCGAGGCGCCCGTCAGGTTGGCGGAATGGGTTCTCGGGTCAAGCCCGAGAACGACAGGATCCACTGCGGGCCGAGGCCTGTTGGGCGCAAAGATGAAGCCGGAGGAGCGAGCGATGTTCGGACGTGGCGAGAGCGGGGGCCTCTGCGTGCTGCCGCACGAGGTGCCGGCGCCTGAGATGGACTGGACGCCGGATGCGAAGCTGGCCAGCGCGGTCCTTGCCGGCGGCTGCTTCTGGTGCACCGAGGCGGTGTTCAAGCGCCTGGACGGCGTGATCGACGTGAAGCCGGGCTATGCCGGCGGCACGGCGGAGACCGCCGACTACCAGACCGTCTGCAGCGGCCGCACCGGCCATGCGGAGGCGATCCGCGTGGACTACGACCCGGCCCGGATCAGCTATGGCCGGCTCCTGCAGGTGTTCTTCTCCGTCGCCCACGACCCGACGCAGCTGGACCGCCAGGGCAACGATGTCGGCCCGCAATACCGCTCCGCGATCTTCTGGGGATCGGAAGAGGAGAAGCAGGTCGCCGCCGCCTATATCCGCCAGCTGGACGAAGCCGGGGTTTTCGAGAGCCGCATCGTCACCCGCCTCGAACCGCTGCAGGCGTTCTACGAGGCGGAGGACTATCACCACGACTATGCCGACCGGAACCCGATGCAGCCCTATATCGCCTTCATCTCCATGCCGAAGGTGAAGAAGCTGCAGCAGAGCTTCGCCGACTGGCTGAAGGGCGGCGGCTGAGGGCCTGTCCGCCGCCCCGGCGGCATGTTCGGTGCTCCGCTTGACGCGGGTCAATGCTCGGATCCGGCATTGCCGCTTCCCTGATCTCGCTTGCGGGAGCCGGAGGTGGCAATGGCGCGCGTGGAACCGAAGAGAGTTTTCGTCTGGGACAGCACGGTCCGCCTGTTCCATTGGGCGCTGGTGGTGGCGTTCTTCGTCGCCTTCTTCACCGAGGATGAGGAACTCGACCTCCATGTGTGGGCCGGTTATGCCGTCGGCGGCGTGGTCGTTCTCCGCCTGATCTGGGGCTTCATCGGCTCGCAGCACGCGCTGTTTTCCGATTTCATCTACGGCCCGCCTGCGATCCTCGGCTATCTGGCGGACCTCGTGAGGTTCCGCTCCAGGCGCTATCTCGGCCACAGCCCGGCCGGCGGTGCCATGGTCGTTGCCCTGCTGGCCTGTCTGATTCTCACCGTGGCGACCGGGCTCCTCGCCTATGGGGCAACCGAGAATGCCGGGCCGCTGGCGCCGCTGTTCGATTCTGCCCCGGACGCGGCTCGGGCCGAGCCCGGCGCGGAGAGCGCCTTCGGTGAAGCCATGGAAGACCTGCACGAGGTCCTCGCCAACCTCACCCTGGCGCTCGTCATCCTCCATATCGGCGGGGTGCTGCTGGCCAGCATCGTGCACCGGGAGAACCTCGTCCGCGCGATGATCACCGGCGTCAAACCGCCTCTGGACCGGCATCGTCCCTGAAGGGGGCCTTGGCGCGATCCGCGCTGCAGGCTGAAACATTCATAGCGCCGAAGCCGCAGGGAACACGCATGCGCAGGCATCTGCCCCGGGATCGGCTCCAGAACCTGCTCGACCGCAGTACCGGACTGACCCCTGAGGAGGTTGTTGCGCGGCGGGCCCGCTACGGCCCCAACGACATCGTCGCGCCTTCCGAGGCGGGCTGGCAGGTGCTGCTGCGCGACACCGCGCGGGACCCGATGATCTGGTTCCTCATCGGAACCGCCAGCCTGTTCGCCTGGCTGGGCGACTATGTCGAAGCTGCCGTGCTTGCGACAGCGCTGCTGCCGATCGCGGGCATGGATGCGTATCTGCACCGCCGCACCCAGGCATCCACCGAGAGCCTTGCGAGTCGTATTGCAGCAACGGCCCGTGTCCTGCGTGGCGACGATATTGTCGTTCTGCCGGCAGCGGAACTGGTGCCGGGTGACCTCGTGCTCGTTGCAGCAGGCGACCCGGTCCCGGCGGACGGTCTGCTGCTAGCGGCCGAGGGCGTGCAGGCGGACGAATCCGCCCTGACGGGCGAAGCCCTGCCCGTGCGCAAGGCCGCACTTGCCGGCGAGGCGGCGATCGATGGCCTTGCGGTCGGCGACCGGCACTGGATGCTCGCCGGGACACGGCTGCTGACGGGCGAGGCCAGGCTGCGCCTCGTCCATACCGGCCGCGAGACCCTGTATGGCGAGATCGTTCGTTCTGCGCAGCTCGGCCGGCACGAGCGCACGCCGCTGCAGCGGACCATCGGCTCCCTCGTCGCGGTGCTGCTGGTCGTGGCGCTCGCGATCTGCGTCGCGCTGGCCGCGACCCGCATCTACCAGGGACATGGCATCGTCGATGCCTTTGTGAGTGCGGTGACCCTGGCGGTGGCCGCCCTGCCGGAAGAGTTTCCGGTCGTTTTCGCCTTCTTTCTCGGGGTCGGCGTCTATCGCCTCGCCAAGCGCCAGGCACTCGTGCGCCGGGCCGTCGCGGTGGAGAATATCGGCCGGGTCAGCTGCATCTGTTCCGACAAGACCGGGACGCTGACGGTGGGCGAGCTCCGGCTGGCGCATCTGGCAGCAGCCCCCGGCATCGCCGAAGAGCGGCTCCTCCGCGCGGCCGCAACGGCATCCCGGACAACGGGAGGCGACCCCCTCGATGCGGCGATCCTGGCTTCGGGGGAAAGGCAGGCGGGCGAGGTCGTGGCGGTGTTCCCCTTCACCGAGGATCGCCGGCGGGAGGTGACGATCGTCCGGATCGAGGGCGCAACCCTTTACTGCGCCGGCAAGGGTGCGCCGGAGACGATGCTCGGCCTGTCGCAGGTGACGGCCGAAGAGGTCGCCGCCTGGGATGCGGCGGTGAAGTCGTTCGCAGTCTCCGGCCACAAGGTGATCGCCTGCGCCGAGCGCACCCTGCCGGAGAGCGCCTGGGCCGGCGGCGAGCCGGACCGCGGCTACAGCTTTCTGGGCCTGATCGCGTTCGAGGATCCGCTCCGTGACGGAGCGGCAGAGGCGGTCGCCATGGCCATGGCCGCCGGCATCAGGGTGATCATGCTGACCGGCGACCATCCGGCAACCGCCCGGGCGATCGCAACCGAACTGGGTCTCGGCGCCGGTGCGCTGAACGTGCTGGAAGGCAGGGATCTGCAGGAAGCTGCGGATCTGGCGGATAGTGGGATCCTGCGCGACGTCGACGTGATCGCACGGCTGCTTCCCGCCCAGAAGCTCGACATCGTCAGGGCCTTGCAGCGCACGGGCGAACTCGTCGCGGTCACCGGCGACGGCGTGAACGACGTGCCGGCGCTGCAGGGAGCGGATATCGGCATCGCCATGGGCGAACGAGGCACGCGCAGCGCACGCGAAGTCGCGGCGATCGTGCTGCTGGACGACAATTTCCGCACCATCGTGCGCGCGATCGCCGAAGGCCGGCAGCTCTACCGGAACCTGAAGCTGAGCTTTGCCTATCTCCTGATGGTGCATATGCCGCTGGTAGCGACCGCGGCGCTGATTCCCTTCGCCGGCTTCCCGCTCCTCTACCTGCCGGTGCATATCGTCTGGCTGGAACTCATCATCCACCCCACGGCACTGCTTGTCTTCCAGCGGGAGGCCCCGGAGGGGGCACTGGACCCGCACGGCGGCGGCGCAGGGCCGCGGTTCTTCGGCGCGCTGGAATGGCTCGTCGTCGCGCTGACCGGCGTGGCGATCACCCTGGCCGTCGTGGCCGGCTACGACTACAGCCTGGGCCTCGGCAGGAACGTGGAGGAGGCACGCGCCATGGCGCTGGTCACCCTGATCCTCGCCGGTTCCGGAGTGACCGCGGGCTTGAGCGGCCTTTCGACTCTCCTTGCCGCCGTGATAGCCGCCGGCTCCATCCTCTCGGCTTTCGTTGCCACGCAGATCCCGGCCCTGGCCGCGCTTCTCCATCTTGCGCCGCTGCATGTCGACGACTGGCTGCTGGCGGCAGGCGCCGGAGCGGTGGCGGGGGCGATGGCGGCCTGTCTTCCGCGCCTTTCGGCGGGCGCGGGATGGTCCGGTATCGCATTCCGGGGCCGCAGGCCGCCTGGCCGGCGATAGGTGCCCGGCACCGCGGCCCGCCGGTCCGGTCCCGCACCTGCCGCCGGCCGCTCACCCCGCCCAGCGGCCGAGGCGCATGGCGCGGCGGACCCGGGCCTCGGCCAGGCGCGCCGCCGCGGCCCGCGGCGGCATGTCCTCGCGGTCCGCGGCCGCCAGCACCTCGGCGGTATTGGCGGCGATCCGGTCGGCGATCTCCTGGAAGGCCTGGCTCCGGCCATGGCCGTGATATTCCATCGCCGCGCAGATCACGCCGCCGGCATTGGCGACGAAATCCGGCAGTACCAGCACGCCGCGCGCGTGCAGCCGGCGTTCCGCCGCCTCGGTCGCCGGGATGTTGGCCCCTTGCAGCACCAGGCGGGCCTGCACCCGGTCGGCGTTCCCCTCGTGGATCGCGTCGGGGCCGGCGGCGGGGATCAGGATCTCGCAGGGCTCGGCGATCAGCGCGTCGCGGTCGATGGCGGTGCCCTCGTCAAGCTCCGACACGCTGTGGCCCGTGGTCTTCAGCACGTCCAGCGCGTCGAGATCGATGCCGCCGGCACGCCGCACCGCGCCGCGGGAATCGGCGACCGCGACGATCACCGCGCCGGCTTCCGCCAGGAAGCGCGCGGCATGCCGCCCCACCGCGCCATAGCCCTGCACCGCGACCCGCGCCCCCTCCAGGCCGATCCCGCAGGCCGGCGCAGCCACCCCTGCCGCGGCTGCCAGTCCCCAGCCGGTCGCGCCCAGCTCGTCCAGCGGGATGCCCCCCAGTTCCGGCGGCAGGCCGACGGCGCGGCCGATCTCGTCGCGGACCCAGCCCATCGCCGTCTCGTCGGTGCCCATGTCCGGGCCGGGGATATAGTCCCGCAGGTCGGCGATCGCACAGGCGAAGGCGCGCACCAGGCGCTCCCGCACGGCGGCATCGCCGTGCGGATCGCCGCGGATCATTGCCTTGCCGCCGCCATGCGGCAGTCCCGCCATCGCGTTCTTCAGGGTCATCGCCCGGGCAAGGCGGAAGCATTCGCCGACCGAGATCTCGGGTGCCAGCCGGATCCCGCCGATCGACGGACCGGCGGCGACATTGTCGATTACCAGAAGCCCGTGCAACGCGACCCCCGGCACGTGGATCTCGACCACCTTGGCGGGGCCCAGTTCGTCGCAGAAGGCAAAACTCTCGCTGCTCATTCCGACTCCTTCTTGTGGCTGCCCCGGGCCTGCAGGTCCGCGATCGCCGCGGCCAGGAAGCGCGCCGCTTCCGCCCCGGTCACGGCGCGATGGTCGAAGGTCAGCGACAGCGGCAGCAGCCGGTTGCCGTCGCGGGCAAAGATGCGGCCGGCGCCCAGGATCGCGACCTGCGGCGGCAGCACCACCAGGGCGGCGTGCCGGCCGCCCAGGGAGCCGAAGTTGGACAGGGTGATGCTGGGCGCCCGGTAGAGCGCGGGCGGTGCCGCGCGGCGCCGCGCCAGGTCGACGATGCGGGCGATCTCCGCCGCCAGTTCGGCTTCCGAAAGGGCGCCGGCGTCGCGCAGCACGGGCACCAGAAGCCCGTCCGCGACATCGACCGCCAGGGCTAGGTCGACCGAGGGGCAGAGCCGCCGGCGCGGGCCGTCCGGGTCGAACCAGGCGTTCAGGGCCGGCGCGGCCCGGGCGCCGGCGACCATGGCCTGCACCAGCCACCGGGTGACCGGCGCATCCGCCGGCCAGGCAGCGACCTCCGCCTCGTCGGTTACGGTGGCCGGCACGACCTGCGCGCCGGCCCGCGCCATGGCTTCCGCCATGCTGCGGCGCATGCCGTGCAACCGCTCCCAGCCCTCAGCCGGCGGTGGCGCGGCGGATGCCCCGCCCGCGGTCCGCAGCAGATCCGCCTCGGTGACCTCGCCATGCAGGCCGGTCGGCTGCACATCGTCCAGCGCGATTCCCTGCGCCTGCGCAAGCCGCCGCACCGCCGGGCTGGCCCGCACCCGCTTCCGCCGGTTGCCGGCCTCCGCGGGCGGCCCGCCCGCCGCCGGTGCCGCCGCCGGTGCCGCCGCCGGTGCCGCCGTCGGGCCGTGTTCTTGCTGCGGCGCCTCCTCCAGGCTGCCGACCACCGCCCCCGGCGCCGTGCCGGGGCTTTCGGCGAACTCCAGCAGCGGCGCGCCCACCGCAATCCGTTCGCCGACCGCCGCCAGCAGCCGGGCGATCGTGCCGGCATGCGGTGCCGGGATCTCCACCACCGCCTTCTCGGTCTCCACCGAGACCAGGGGCTGGTCGGCGCTGACCCGGTCGCCGGGCCCGACATGCCAGGCGACGATCTCCGCCTCGCTCAGGCCTTCGCCCAGGTCGGGCAGGAGCAGGCGTTCCGGGGCGGCCGGTTCAGGCATAGCTCATCGCCTCCCGCACGGCCGCGGCGATGCGGCCGGCCTCCGGCATGAAGGCGCGCTCCAGGCGCGGCAGCGGCATCACCGTGTCGTAGCCGGTGACCCGCAGCACCGGCGCACGCAGCGACAGCAATCCGCGTTCCGCCACGCAGGCGGCCACCTCGGAGGCGAAGCCGCAATGCCGGACCGCCTCCTGCACCACCACGCAGCGGCCGGTCTTCTCCACCGAGGCCAGCAGGCTGTCTGTGTCCAGCACGGTCAGGCTGGCGAGGTCGAGCACGTCGCAGGCGATGCCTTCCTTCGCCAGGATCTCGGCAGCGCCCAGGCATTCGCGCACCATGGCGCCCCAGGCGACCAGGGTGGCATCGCCGCCCTGCCGTTCAAGGAAGGCCCGGTCGAGGGGCAGCGCCGCGCCATCGTCGGCGACCTGTTCGCGGAAGGCGCGGTAGATCCGCTTCGGTTCCAGGAACACCACCGGATCGGGATCGCGGATCGCCGCCAGCAGCAGGCCATAGGCGCGGGCGGGGGAGGCGGGGATGACGACCCGGATGCCGGGAATATGCGCCAGCATCGCCTCGATGCTTTCCGAATGATGTTCCGGCGCATGCACGCCGCCGCCATAGGGCGCCCGCAGCACCATCGGGCAGGCCAGCCGTCCGCGGGTGCGGTTGCGCAGCCGTCCGGCATGGTTGGCCAGCTGGTCGATGCAGGGGTAGAGGAAGCCGGAGAACTGGATCTCCGCCACCGGGCGCCAGCCCGCTGCAGCCGCACCGACCGCCATGCCGGCGATGAGGGCCTCCGACAGCGGGGTGTCGCGGACCCGCTCCGCGCCGAACTGCGCCAGCAGCCCGTCGGTGGCACGGAACACCCCGCCATCGGCGCCGACATCCTCGCCGAACACCAGCACCCGCTCGTCCTCCGCCATGGCCCTGTGCAGGGCAAGGCGCACCGCCTCCACGAGGGTCAGGCCGGCAGGGCCGTCCGCATGCGCAGCGTCCGGCCCGGACGCCGCAGCCGTCCTATTCCGCGCCACGGCCGGTCACCTCCTCACGTTCGGCCGCAAGTGCCGCCGGCAACTGCGCATACAGCGAATCGAAGGCGGAGGCGGGCGCCTGCGGTGCCATCTTCTCGTAGGCTGCGGCCGCGGCCTCGATCCGGTCGCGCGCCGTCGCCAGCAGTGCCTCCTCCTCCGCGCGGCCCCAGCCGAAGCGGTCCACCAGGAAGGCGCGCAGGCGCGCCAGCGGCTCCGCCTTCCACTGCGCGGCGACGATGTCGGGGTCGCGGTAGCGGCTGGCATCGTCGGCGGTGGTATGGTCGGCCAGCCGGTAGGTCAGCGCCTCCACCAGGCTGGCGCCGCCGCCGTCGCGTGCCCGCTGCAGCGCCGCGGCCACCGCCGCGCGAACAGCTAGCACGTCGTTGCCGTCGACCTGCAGGCCGGGCAGGCCCGCGGCGACCGCCTTCTGTGCCAGGGTCTGCGCCGCGGTCTGGCGCTCCACCGGCACCGAGATTCCCCAGCGGTTGTTGGCCACGACGAAGACCAGCGGCAGGCGCCAGACGCCGGCCAGGTTCAGCGCCTCGTAGAAATCGCCCTTGGAGGTGGCGGCGTCGCCCAGCACGCAGAGCGCCGCCCGGCCGCCCCGCCCCTGCAGCCGGCGCTCCAGCTGCAGCGCCCAGGCGACCCCCGCGGCATGCGGGGCGTGGCTCGCCACCGGGATGCAGATCGGCCAGTCGGCCGCGGCCTCCGGCGCACGATAGGCGCTGCCGCGCTCGTCGCCGCCCCAGTAGAGGAACAGCTCCTCCGGCGTCACGCCGCGCCAGAGCTGTGCGCCATGCTCGCGGAACGAGGGCAGCAGCACGTCGTCGGCGGCCATCGCGGCGGCCAGGCCGACCGCCACCGCCTCCTGGCCCAGGGAAGAGGCATATGTGCCGAGCCGGCCGGTGCGCTGCAGCGCGATCGCCTTGGCATCGAAGCCGCGGGTCAGCACCATCCCGCGATAGAGCGCGACCAGCGTGTCGCGGTCGGCGGCGAACTCCGGCAGCGGCCCCACCGGCCTGCCGGCGGGATCCAGGCAGCGCCGCAGCGCAATGGCGAAGCGGGCAACGACCTCTTCCGCCGCCGCTACGGCGCCGGCAGTTTCTTCCCCCGCGCTCTCCTGTGCATCGCAATCCGGCATGGCGGCACTCCCTCGGCCCTCGCCGAGTGTGGCCGCCGCTGTCGGCCGCGCCCTTGATCCAGGTCAATCGGCGGCCGGCCGTGCCGACCGGATATCAGTCCGGCACGGCGCCGTGCCGGGCCGTCGCCGTGACCACGATCTCCGACCGGGCGTTGCCGAAGGTGGCGCGACATTCGGCTGCCAGCCGATCGTTGGCCGCGTCGATCTCGGTCGCGGCCACCGGCCGCTGCGGGTCGGCATAGGCGACGATGTAGAAGCTGCGGCCCATCTTCAGGACCGCCAGGTCGCGCAGGACGAAGCCCAGTTCGCCGCAGAGCCGGCGGGCGATCGCATCGGCCGTCTGGACATGGTGGCCGGGTGCGCTGCCGCCGGCCACCTCGCGCAGGGCATTCAGGAACAGGCCGACCGGCTGCGGCCCGATCAGGATCACCAGGATCAGCACGACGATCGCGTCCGCCACCGGCACGACGGGGGCGAGCGCCGTGCCCTGCAGGAACTGCACCAGGAACAGCGCGACCGCGGTGCCGGCGCTGATCGCGCCGTCGACCAGGGCGGCGCGCGCCTCGGTGCGCAGGATCTCGCTGCGGCGGCCGCCCCGCAGCCAGTTGCGGTGGTGCAGCCAGGCCAGGCCCAGGCAGATCACGACCATCATCGCGCCGTAGACGACGATCGGGCCGAAGACGAGGTCCGGCGCCTCGTCCTCCGCCAGGTAGGTGAAGATCTTGGTGGCCGCGGTCAGCGCCGCGAAGACAAGGATGCCGACCAGCACCATCGAGCGGAAGGTGACATACAGCGCCTCGTCGGCGTCGTAGCCGAACGGCCGGGACCGGTCCGGCCGCCGCGCGACAGAGGCGCCGACGCGGCGGGCGACGATCGCCGCGGCGAAGTTCACCGCCGAATAGAGTCCGTCGATCAGGACGGCGTCGGAATGCGACAGCCAGGCGGCCAGGATGCCGGTGACGGCCATGAACAGGTTGGCCCACAGGCTGACCGTCAGGGATCGCGCCTCGACCGCGGCCGCATCCCCTGCCGCCGTCGCCGTCCCGCCCTCTCCGGCTGTCATCGCATCCCCGTTCCGTCGCCCTGACCCGTTCCCCGATAAAGACTACTGGGGGAAAGACTATTTGGGGAAAGACTACTGGGCGGCGGCGTTCTCGCCCAGAGGCGCGGTGGCAATGGCCGGCCAGGCCGCACGCGCCGCGTCCGGCGGCGGGGTCAGGCCGTCGCGTCGCATGGCGTTTGAACCGGCGTCACCAGTCGCTGTTGGTTTGATAATCGGGGAGGCTGGCGCCGCCGCTGACGGCGTCCAGCGCTTCGGCGGAGATGCCGGTCGCCGTGCCACCGGTCGCCGTGCCACCGGTCGCCGGGGCACCTGCGGCAGCGGTGTCGGCCGCCGGGGCGAGGTCTTCGGTGGTGTCGGTCTGGTCCATGATGCGCTCCTGCCGGGCTGTGGCCCCTTGGATGTGGCCGCTGCTGCCAACCGCTTCAACGACGGGCAACCGAAAGACACCGGGTGCCCCGATTCCGCCACAAGCGGAAAGCGCCTGGCGGCTGCAGCCGGGGCCACCGCCCGTCCCTGGCTGGCGCCCGTCCCTGGCTGACCCCCATCCCTGGCTGACGCGGGGCCGCTACTGGCCGGCGGCATCCTCGCCCAGCGGCGCGGTGGCTGCCGCCAGCCAGGCCGCACTCGCCTCGTCCAGCAGTGGCGACAGGCTGCCGCGCACCGCTGCGTGGTAGTCGTCCAGCCAGGCGATCTCGGCGCGGGTCAGCAGGCCGGGATCCACCAGGCGGCGGTCGATCGGCGCCCGGGTGATGGTTTCGAAGCCCAGCATCTCGCGCTCCGCGCCGGGGACCTCCACCTCGATCACCGCCACCAGGTTCTCGATGCGGATGCCGTAGGCGCCTTCCTTGTAGTAGCCGGGCTCGTTGGAGACGATCATGCCCGGCGCCAGGGCGACACCGCCGCCGGCCTTGGAGATCCGCTGCGGCCCCTCATGCACGCCCAGATAGCTGCCCACCCCGTGGCCGGTGCCATGGTCATAGTCGAGCCCCGCCTGCCACAGCGCTGCGCGGGCCAGGCTGTCGAGCTGCGCGCCCGTGGTGCCGCGCGGGAACAGCGCCGTGGCGATCGCGATATGCCCCTTCAGCACCCGGGTGAAGCGGTCGCGCATCTCCGCGCTGGGGGTGCCGATGGCGATCGTGCGGGTGATGTCGGTGGTGCCGTCCAGGTATTGCGCGCCGGAATCGACCAGGTAGAGGTTTTCCGGCTCCAGCCGGCGGTTGCTCTCCGCCGTCACCCGGTAGTGGACGATGGCACCGTTCGGCCCGGCGCCGGAGATCGTGTCGAAAGACAGGTCCTGGATCAGCTTGTTGGAGCGGCGGAACGCCTCCAGCTGCGCGGCCGCCGTCATCTCGTCGACCTGGCCGCCGGGCGCCGCCCCGTCCAGCCATTTCAGGAAGCGGGTGACCGCCGCGCCGTCGCGCAGATGGGCGGCGCGCATGCCGTTCAGCTCCACCGCGTTCTTGCGCGCCTTCGGCTCCAGGCAGGGGTCGGCGCCACGGTCCAGCGCGGCGCCGGCCCGCTCCAGCCGCTCCGCGATCCAGGCCGGCGCGCTGGCCGGGTCCAGGCGGACCGTCGCGCGATCGCGGCCCAGCCGGTCCAGCGCGTCCCCCAGCCGGTCCGGCGGCTGCACGGTGACCTCGTTGCCCAGATGCGACCGCAGTTCCGACACCATCTTGCGCCGGTCCAGGAACAGCTCTGCCGTCGCGTCGGCCCGCAGCACGGCGAAGGCGTGCGGGAAGGGCGCGCGCGGCACGTCCGCGCCGCGGATGTTGAACAGCCAGGCGATGGATTCCGGCAGGCTCAGGACGGCGGCATCCGCCTTTGCCGCCTTCAGCAGGCCGGCGATCTCCATCCGCTTGTCCTGCGCGGAGCGGCCGGTGAACATCTCGGTATGGGGGCGGACCGGACCCAGCGGCGGCGGCGGCTGGTCCTCCCAGACCCGGTCGATCGGGTTGCGCGCCACCGGCACCAGCTCGAAGCCGCCCTTTTCCGCCGCGCGGCGCCAGCGCGCCAGCCCGTCGGGCGTATGCAGCCATGGGTCGTAGCCGATCCGGCGGCCCGCGGCCGCGGCCGCCAGCCAGTCATGCGGCGGCGCCTCCGTGATGTGGTGCAGGGAGAACAGGCTGCCGTCGACCTGTTCGCGCAGCTGCAGGGTATAGCGGCCGTCGCTCCAGACGCCGGCCCGGTCCGCCAGCACGATCGCCATGCCGGCGGAGCCGGTGAAGCCGGTCAGCCAGGCCAGCCGTTCCGCCTGTCGCGGCAGGTACTCGCCCTGATGCGCGTCCGTCATCGGCACGATGAAGCCGTCCAATTCCTGCGCGGCGATCTCTTCCCGCAGCCGGGCCAGCCTTTCGCCCGAATGCTGCCGGTCGCCCAGCCCGTCGCGCCAGTGCGTGGCCAGGGCGTCGACCTCGCGCGCGACCTGCGCCGCCTTGTCGGGCGGTGCGCCGGCGGTCAGCAGGTCCAGGCCCTGCCGCGTGCCGAAGCGGTCCGGGCTGGCAGCCACCCCGGCCACCCAGTCCCGGGCCCCCTGGGCGGAAAGCCCGCCGTGCAGGTCGCAGAGCAGCTTCACCGTGTCGGGGGTGATGTTGGTCATGAGGTGCATACCTTTACTGCCGGCTCATGCAAGAATTGCATATCTGGCCTACTGCGCTTCCCTGGCTCGACCCTTTGAAATTCGCTGTGTGCACTGCAACATTAGCCGCGTGACAGAGACAGGTCCCGATGCACCGCGGCAGGGCCGCGCCGATGCGCCGGGACATCCAAGGAACGTGAGAATGTATACCGCAAATCGTCAAGCCGGCGACGTCCAAGCCCTCGATACCTTCGCGCTGCAGGCGCGGGCCCGCGCACTGCGCGCCGAGGCGGTCGCCACCTTCATCGGCAACGGCCTCTTCGCCGCGGGCCGCGCCCTGCGCAAGGGCTGGTACAGGCTGGAGCAGAACCGTCTGGACCGCGCCCTGCGCCGGGAGCTGTCCCGCCTGGACGCCCATACCCTGCGCGACCTGGGCCTGAACCCCAGCAGCATCTCCGCCGTGACCAGCGACTCGCTGGCCGACCATCCGCTTGCCCGCCAGGGCCTGGCCGATGCGCCGGCGAACGAGAACAAGCGGCGCGAGGAGATCCGCACCGCGGCCTGATGGCCGGGCCCGCCCCGCGGATGCGGGGCGCGGTGCGCTGAAAAGGGGCGGGCGGCTGGTGCTGCCGGCCCCTTTTTCATGCCGCCCGCAAGTGCACGTGGCCGCATCATGCGCATGGTGCAACGCAGCATTGACCGCTGTCGGCGTTGGTATCGATTGCAAGGGTCATATTGCGGTGCAACAATTCTAGTGCAGCGCAGCATTGCGCTCTCCGCAATGCGGCGCCACGGACTCACGACCGGCCGGTCTGTGCCATTACAGGCAGGAGCGGCCGCAGCAGCAGAGAAGGAATGGCCATGTCTTCGACGAATGGTCCTTTTGAGCCGGCCCAGATGGGCAGCCACGATTTCTCCGCCCAGATCGCGGCCGCGCGGCTGATCCGCGCGCAGGCCGCCGCCGACGTCATGTCGGCGGCTTTCGCCGCGCTGGGCCGCGCCATCCGCCCGGCGATCGCGCCCCTGGCCCGCCCCGTGGCGCGCTGGCGGGAGCTGTCGCGCCTGCGCGCGACCTTTGCGGCGCTGGACGACGCCACCCTGCGGGACCTGAACATCCCGCGGGAGATGGCGTCGGAGATCACGCCGGAAGCCCTGGCCGACCATCCCCTGGCGGCTGGCGACCGGTGGCGGATCGCGAACGAGAACGCGGTCGCCGGCAGCCGGGCCCGCACCGCGGCCTGATCGACGCCGCGCCCTTTCCGGGGGGGCCGCGGAAGGCCGCGCCGTCCTCAGGCCTCCGGCTGCACGGGCAGCGCAGCCCGTTGCGCAGGGCCCAGCGGCAGGCGCAGCGGTGCGCGGCTGAGCAGCAGTGCCGACCAGCCGTCGGCGCGCAGCTCGCGGCGCAGCACCAGGCCCTGGGCGCGATAGGCGGCGGCAACCCGCCGCGCCTCGCGGTTCAGCAGGCCGGCCAGGACCACCAGGGTCTGCGGCCCGCATAGGCGGGCGATGCCGGGCGCCATCGCGATCAGCGGGCCGGACAGGATATTGGCGAAGATCGCATCGTAGGGCCGCGGGCCATGCAGCGCGCGCATGGCCGGGCTTGAGGCCCGGCTGCACCGCATCCGCATGCCGACCCCGTTCAGGCGGGCATTCTCCGCCGCGATCCGCACCGCCACCGGGTCGATATCCGCCGCATTCACCTGCGCGTGCCAGGCGCGGGCGGCGCCGATCCCCAGCACGCCCGAGCCGCAGCCCAGGTCCAGCACCCGGCGGCCCGGGCGGCCGCGCGCGCCGGCCAGCAGCGCGATCGCCAGCATGCAGAGCCCCGTAGACGGTGCGCGACCGGTGCCGAAGGCCTGCGCCGCCTCGATCTCCAGCGGCCAGCGCGCGGCCGGCCGGTCGTGGCGATGCACCTCGCCGTACAACAGGAAGCCGCCGATCCGGAACGGCGCCCGGATCCGGTTGGAATGGCCGACCCAGTCCTCCGCCGGCAGGTCGGCCAGGACCGGTGCGCCGGCATCCGGCGCGATCTCCTGCAGCAGCGCCGCGATCGCCTCCAGGTCCGGCGCCATGTCGTAGACGGCGGCCAGCCGCCGGCGCGCCGGGTCCGGGGTCATGAATTCCGACACCGCAAGGGCGTCGGCGAAGGCCAGTTCGCCCACTGCGCCGGCGAACGCCGCCGGCACCTCCGCCTCGACCTGCCAGAGGGCGGCCGCGTCGCCAGCCGCGCTCATGCCGGCTGCACGAAGCTGTCCATCACCCGCTTCCGCCCCGCCTTGTCGAAGTCGATCGTCAGCTTGTTGTCGTCGATGCCGGCGACCTTGCCGTAGCCGAACTTCTGGTGGAACACGCGGGAGCCGACCCGATAGGCCGCCGGCCCGTCGTCGATCCGCACATGCTCGGCGCTCGCCTCGATCATTTCCGGCCGGCCGCGTCCGCTTCCCTCGGGACGGCCGCCGCCCTTGCGGCTGGCGGCGCGGCGCTCGGCATCCAGCCAGGGCGCCTCGTAGACGAAGCCGCCATAAAGCTCCTCGTTGATGCCGGCGGCACGGCTGCCATAGACACCCTTCTGGGCGTCGCGGGCGACATGGTCTTCCGGCAGCTCGTCGACGAAGCGGGACGGGATGTTGGACTGCCACTGGCCATAGACCCGCCGGTTGGCGGCAAAGAAGATGTAGCAGCGCTGCCGCGCCCGGGTGATGCCGACATAGGCCAGCCGCCGTTCCTCCTCCAGCCCGGCGACCCCGCTCTCGTCCAGCGCCCGCTGGCTGGGGAACAGGCCATCCTCCCAGCCGGGCAGGAAGACGGTGTCGAATTCCAGCCCCTTCGCGGCATGCAGGGTCATCACGTTGACCATTTCATTGGTTTCGTCCTGGTCGTTGTCCATCACCAGGCTGACATGCTCCAGGAAGGCGGTCAGGCTGTCGAACTCGTCGATCGCCTGCACCAGTTCCTTCAGGTTCTCCAGCCGGCCGGGGGCGTCGGGCGAACGGTCGTTCTGCCACATCTCGGTATAGCCGCTCTCGTCCAGCACGGTCTCCACCACCTCGGCATGGGACAGGCCGTCCAGCATCGCCCGCCAGCGGTCGAAGTCGGCGATCAGGCCGCGGACCGTGGTGCGCACCCGGGGACGCAGCTCGTCGGTCTCCGCCAGGTGGCGGGCCGCCTTCATCAGGCTGGTGCCTTTCGCCCGCGCCGCCTGGTGCAGCAGCTGCACGGTGGCGTCGCCCAGGCCGCGCTTCGGCACGTTCAGGATCCGCTCCAGCGCCAGGTCGTCATCCTCCTGCGCGATCACCCGCAGATAGGCCATCGCGTCGCGGATCTCCTGCCGCTCGTAGAAGCGCAGGCCGCCGATCACCCGGTAGCGCAGCCCCATCTGGATGAAGCGCTCCTCGAAGGCGCGGGTCTGCGAGCCGGCGCGCACCAGGATCGCCATTTGCGCCAGCGACCGGCCGTCGCGCTGCAGCGCCTCGATCTCCTCGCCGACGGCGCGGGCCTCCTCGTCCTGGTCCCAGACGCCGCGCACGGCGACCTTCTCGCCGGCCTCCCCCTCGGTCCACAGAGTCTTGCCCAGCCGCCCCTCGTTGTGGGCGATGACGCCGCTGGCCGCCGCAAGGATGTGGGAGGTGGAGCGGTAGTTGCGTTCCAGCCGGACCACCTCCGCGCCGGGAAAGTCGCTCTCGAAGCGCAGGATGTTGCCGACCTCCGCCCCGCGCCAGCCATAGATCGACTGGTCGTCATCGCCGACGCAGCAGATGTTCCGGTTGGCCTGTGCCAGCAGCCGCAGCCACAGGTACTGCGCCACGTTGGTGTCCTGGTACTCGTCCACCAGGATGTAGCGGAAGCGGCGGTGATAGTCGGCCAGCACCTCCGGCTGCGACTGGAAGATTGTCAGGTTGTGCAGCAGCAGGTCGCCGAAATCGCAGGCGTTCAGGGTGGCGAGGCGGTCCTGGTACTGGCGGTAGATCTCCACCGCGCGGCCGTCGGCCAGGCCGGAATCGCCGGCCGGCACCGCCGTCGGCGCCAGGCCGCGATCCTTCCAGCGGCCGATCACGGCGGCGAAGGCGCGCGGCGGAAACTTCTTCTCGTCGATGTTCGACGCCTGCAGCAGCTGCTTCAGCAGGCGCAGCTGGTCGTCGGTGTCCAGGATCGTGAAGTCGGAGCGCAGGCCCACCACCTCCGCATGGCGGCGCAGCATGCGCGCGCCGATGGCATGGAAGGTGCCCAGCCACATCCCCTCCGCGGCGCGGCCCATCAGGCCGGCGACCCGCTCCCGCATCTCCCGCGCGGCCTTGTTGGTGAAGGTCACCGCCAGCACCTGGCTGGGCCAGGCCCGCCCGGTCGACAGGATATGGGCGAGCCGGGTGGTCAGCACGCGGGTCTTGCCGGTACCGGCGCCGGCCAGCACCAGAAGCGGCCCGTCGATGCATTCCACCGCGCGGCGCTGCTCGGGATTCAGGATCGAAAGATAGGCCGGCTCGGCGCCGCCGGGCAGCGGCCGCACAGCCCCGTCCTGGGGTGCAGGGGCGCCGGCGGGGCCGAGGGCGGCATCGTCGTCGGACAGGTCGAAAGGGTCGGCAGTCACGTCTGGCGTCAGTCTCGGGCGAATCGTCGGGTTCGGGCAACGGCGTGCCAGGCATCCGCCCGGCGGGCGCCGCAGGGCGGCCATGTCTGCAGGCAGGCACTTCGCCGTGCCGCTGGTCGCGGCTGCGGGCGCATCGTCGGTCCTGGCCGGCAGCCATGACGGAGTGTAGCCCGGTTCGTCCCCCGGCCGCACCTCCCGTGCTGCACACCCGCCCGGCAGACCTCCCAAGCCATCTTCAGGGACATGGTGATCTGCAGTGACAAATTTTACCCTTCGTTCATGTACCCGTGGCTACCGTGTCGACGCAGAACGGTGTCCGTCGGTTATCCGGCGAAAGCGCCGCGGACCGATCGCGGGAAAGGCAGGCAGATGGCCCACGACAAGGTTGCCCCGGATGATGCTCCGGTGGATGGGAGAAGCGCGGCAAGGACAGGTCGCGGCAGCATCCGCTTCCGCCTCTACCTCGCATTCGGCGGGGTGGCGGCCCTCACGGTGGTGGCCGCCGCGGTGGCCTGGCTGTCCTTCGGCAATGTGCAGGCCAGTTTCGGCGCGATGGCCGGGCGCGACGTGCCGGCGATGACCGCGGCGCTGGAACTGGCGGCGGAAAGCGCCTCCCTGGCCGCTGCCGCGCCGGCCCTTGCCGGTGCGGAGAGCGCGGAGGCGCGTGCCGCCACGAATGCCGATCTGGAGCGCCGCAGCGCCCGGATCGATGCCCTGATCGAATCCCTGGCCGGATCCGGTGATGCCACAGGCGGCGATGCCGCAGGCAGCGATGCCGCAGGCGGCGATCCCGCTGCGGGAGAGACGGCGGCAATCGGCGCGATCCGCGACCAGGCCGCTGAGGTCCGCACCAACCTTGGCTTCCTCGACGGCGCCGTGGCCGACAAGCTGTCCGCCGACGCGGCCCTGGCCGCCGCGGTGGCGCAGCTTGCCGAACGGCATGACGCATTGCTGGCGGAACTGTCGCCGCGCATCGACGAGGCCAATGCCGCGCTGATCCGCGGCACCGAGGCGGCGACGGCGGACAGTGGCGAAGCAATCAACACCGTGTTGGCCGACGGGGTCGGCCGGCTGCGCGACCTGCTCTCGCTGCGGGCCTATGCCAGCCAGGTGATGGTGATGCTGACGGAGACCGCGGGCACCGACCTGGCGCCCCGGGTGAAGATGCTCCAGATGTTTGCCAAGAAGCCGGTGGACGGGATCCACCAGGCTCTGCGCTCGGTGCCGGAGGATACCGACGGCATGCAGGCGCGGATCCCGCTGGAGACGATGCTCAGCTATGCGGAAGGGCCCGACAATCCCTTCGTGCTGAAGCAGCGGGTGCTGGACGGCGACTTCAACGCCGTCATGGCCCTGCGCGACGCCCTGCAGGGCGCCGCCAACACGCACCAGCAGGTGATCGACACCCTGCAGCCGATGATCGAGGCGGCGGAGCGCGACCTCGTGGCCGAGGTCGACCGCCTGAGCGCCGAGAACGGCGACCGGATCGCCGGCCTGATGGACGCGGAGGTCGCCACCCTGCGCAACACCCTGCGCATCCAGTCCCAGGCCAACCACACGGCCGGCCTGCTGGCCACCGCGGCGAACCTGAACAGCACGGACGCGATCGAGGCGATGCGCGGGCTGTTCTACGAGGAATCGGCCGGCATCTTCGAGGCGCTGAACGGCCTGTCCGACCGGGACGCCGCCGCCGGGATCGAGGCGGCGGTCAACGGCCTGATGGAATTCGGCGAGAGCACGGACAACATCTTCGACCTGCGCATGCAGGTCCTGCAGGCCAGCGCCCGCGCCGACAAGGCGCTGGCCAAGACCCGGACCCTCAGCGACGCCCTCTCCGACGAGGTGCGGACCCTGGTGGCGGATGCCCAGGCGCAGATGCAGGCCCGCACCGCAGCGGTCGACGACGCCTTCCAGCAGGCGCAGCTCCTGCTGCTGGCGATCGCCGTCGCCAGCGTCGTCATCGCGCTGCTGGTCGCCTGGCTCTATGTCGGCCGCAATGTCGGCCGCCGCCTGAAGCGGCTGACCGCGTCGACACTCGCCGTGGCGGACGGCGACATGGATGCGGAGATCGACACCAGGGGCCGCGACGAGATCGCCCAGGTTGCGAGCGCATTGCTGGTGTTCCGCGACGGCCTGGCGGAAGCCGCAGCCGCCGACCGCCGCACCGAGGAGGCGCGGGAGCGCGCCGAGGCGGAGCGGCGCGAGGCGATGCTGCGGCTGGCCGCCGCCTTCGAGGCGTCGGTCAGCGGTGCCGTGCGGGAAGTGTCCGACGCGGCCGGCAGCCTGAACCGGACCGCGGCCCGGATGTCGACCTCGGCGGAAGAAACCAGCCGCCAGTCGCGCGCCGCCACCGGGGCCACGGAGAGCGCCTCGTCCAGCGTGCAGACCGTCGCCAGCGCCGCAGAGGAGCTGGCCGCCTCGATCGCGGAGGTCAGCCGCCAGGTCGGGCAGTCCAGCACTTCGGCGGCGCGTGCCACCGACCGGGCGAAGACCACCGACCAGACGGTGCGGGGCCTGCAGGCAGCGGCGCAGAAGATCGGCGATGTCGTCACCCTGATCCAGGACATCGCGGAGCAGACCAACCTGCTGGCCCTGAACGCGACCATCGAGGCCGCCCGCGCGGGCGAGGCAGGCAAGGGCTTTGCCGTCGTCGCGCACGAGGTGAAGTCGCTCGCCACCCAGACCGCCCGCGCCACCGGCGACATCTCCGAGCAGGTCGGCAGCGTGCAGAAGATCACCGGCGAGGCGGTATCGGCGATCGGCGAGATCGTCGCCACCATCGAGGAGGTCAACGCGATCGCCGCCGGCATCGTCGCCGCGGTGGAGCAGCAGACCGCCGCCACGCAGGAGATCGCGCAGAACGCCCAGAGCGCGGCCGCCGGCACCGAGGAGGTGTCGCGCAATATCGGCGGCGTCGAGCGTGCCGCCGGGGAGTCCGGCCAGGCCGCCGGCGAACTGGTGACCTCCGCCGGCGAGCTGGGGCGGTTGTCCGACACCCTCAACGGCGAGGTGGAACGCTTCCTGTCCGAGATCCGCGCCGCCTGAGCGGGGGCGGCCGGTGGCAGTCCGCCGCAGCGGCGAAAGGTCCCGCTGACACGGGCGGCGCGGCGCGCGACTATCCAAGCGTAGCGGTGGCGGCGGCGACCGCCGCCCGTCCGCCTTGCCGCTGCCGCGGGCAGCCGACCTGGGGCGGCCATCTCGGGAGGGGAAAGCCGATGACCCTGGTGTCGCGCAACGATATCCGCCACCGCCTGCTGGACAGCACGTTCGCCGCGCGCGACCTGTCGAAGCCGCTGCCGAAATATGCCTTCCCGCCGGAGGAGCAGGAGGCTCGCGACATCCTGCAGCTGGTCGAGGACGAACTGTTCCTGGACGGCAATCCGCGCCAGAACCTGGCGACCTTCTGCCAGACCTGGGAAGAGGCGGAGGTGCACCGGCTGATGGACCGGTCGATCGACCGCAACATGATCGACAAGAGCGAATACCCGCAGACCGCGGAGCTGGAGATCCGCTGCAGCCACATGCTGGCCGACCTGTGGCATGCGCCCGATGCCGCGGATTCGGTCGGGACCTCCACCGTGGGCTCGTCGGAGGCCTGCATGCTGGGCGGCATGGCGGCGAAATGGCGCTGGAAGGCCCGGCAGCGTGCGGCCGGCCGGCCCACCGACCGGCCGAACCTGGTCTGTGGCCCGGTGCAGGTCTGCTGGGAAAAGTTCTGCCGCTACTGGGAGATCGAGAAGCGCGAGATCCCCATGATTGCCGCGGACGGGCAGCTGGTCATGGACCCCGAGCGGATGCTGGAAGCGGTCGACGAGAACACGATCTGCGTGGTGCCGACCTTCGGCGTGACCTATCACGGCCTCTACGAGATGGTGCAGCCGCTGGCGGCGGCGCTGGACCGGCTGCAGGCCGGCGGCGGCCCGGACGTGGACATTCATGTCGATGCCGCTTCCGGCGGCTTCCTGGCACCGTTCTGCGCCCCGGACATCGTCTGGGACTTCCGCCTGGAACGGGTGAAGTCGATCTCCACCTCCGGGCACAAATACGGCCTGGCACCGCTCGGCGTCGGCTGGGTGCTGTGGCGGGACAAGGCCGACCTGCCGGAGGAACTGGTGTTCTCGGTGCCCTATCTGGGCGGCAAGGTCGGCAGCTTCGCGATCAACTTCTCGCGCCCGGCCGGCCAGGTCGTCTCGCAGTACTACCTGTTCAACCGGCTGGGGCGGGAGGGCTATCGCCGGGTGCAGGACGCCTGCTACGCCGTCGCCCGGTTCCTGGCAGGGGAGGTGGCGGCGCTCGGTCCGTTCGATTTCATCCATGACGGCGATCCGCGCACCGGCATCCCGGCGGTCTCGTTCCGCGTGCGGCCGGGGGCGGAGCTGCCCTACAGCCTGTACGACCTGTCGGCGAAGCTGCTGGAGCGCGGCTGGCAGGTGCCGGCCTTCCGGCTGACCGCCGATGCCGGGCCGGACATCATGCGGATCATGGTGCGCCAGGGCGTCAGCATGGACATGGCGCAGCTGCTGGTTGACGACATGCGCCGCGCGATCGACGGCTTCGACAGGCATCCGGTGACCGTGCCGCTGACCGAGACGGAGCGGGCCGCCTTTTCGCACAACTGAGGTTGACGGTCGCCGCTGCCGATCCGCGCGCCTGTCCATCACTTGGGCGCCGCTGCTCAATAGAAGCCGGAACATCGGGATCGATTGAGCCTCGCGGCACCATGGACCGCCGCAACAAGTGCGGCGGTGACGAGAGGGGGGACGGCGCGCACGACTTGTCTGGGGCTGGCGCGTGCAGCAAAAGCGCCGCCCGACTGGAGGGGTGTCATGTCGACAGATGCCAAGGCGGGTGCTTCTGCGGGAAAGGCAGGTGGCGGGGCAGGCCGGATCACCGTGCTGACCCTGGCGGTGATGAACCTGACCGCCGTCGTCAGTTTGCGCGGCCTGCCGGCGGAGGCCGAGTACGGCATGGCGGCGATCGCCTACTACCTGTTCGCCGCGCTCTGCTTCCTGGTGCCGGTGGCGATCGTGGCGGCGGAACTGGCCACCGCCTGGCCGCAGCGCGGGGGCATCTTCCGCTGGGTGGGGGAGGCGTTCGGCGCCCGCGCCGGCTTCCTGGCGATCTTCCTTTTGTGGGTGCAGAACGTCGTCTGGTTCCCCACCGTGCTGACCTTCGGCGCGGTGGCCCTGGCCTTCGCCGGACCCGACCAGGGCTGGGACGAGGCGCTGGCGGCGAACCGCTTCTACACGCTGGCGGCGGTGCTGGCGGTCTACTGGCTGGCGACGGCGATTGCCTTGCGCGGGGTCGCGGCCTTCACCGCCGTGGCGAAATGGGGCGGCATGGTCGGCACCATCATCCCCGCCGCCCTGCTGATCGGCTTCGGCATCGCCTATCACCTGTCGACCGGGCAGAGCGCCACCCCGCTGACCTGGTCGGCGGCGGTGCCGGACCTGGACCGCTTCGACACCCTGGTGCTCGCCGCCTCGATCTTCCTGTTCTATGCCGGCATGGAGATGAACGCGGTGCATGTCCGCAGCGTGACCCGGCCGGAACGCAACTATCCGCTGGCGATCCTGATCTCCTCCCTGGCGGCGGTGGCGATCCTGGCGCTTGGCACCCTGGCGGTCGCCATGATCGTGCCGCAGGGCGAGATCAACCTGGTGCTCAGCCTGCTGCGCGCCTTCGACGCCTATTTCGCCCATTTCGGCCTCGCCTGGCTGGGGCCGGTGGTGGCGGTGATGCTGGCCTTCGGCGTGCTGGGCGGGGTCACGGTCTGGGTCTCCGGCCCCTCCTCCGGCATCCTGGCGGTGGGGCGGGCCGGCTACCTGCCGCCGGTCCTGCAGCGCACCAACACCGCCGGCGCGCCGGTGGCGATCCTGCTGCTGCAGGCGGGGCTGGTGACTTTGCTGTCGCTGCTCTTCGTCATCCTGCCCTCGGTACAGGCGACCTACCAGATCCTCGGCCAGCTGACCGCGATCCTCTACCTGGTGATGTACCTGATGATGTTCGCCGCCGCGCTGGTGCTGCGCTACCGGCGCGCAGGCGCGGCCACCGCCGCGGCGGCGGGCGCGCCGCGGCCCTATCGGGTGCCGGGCGGCCGCGCCGGGCTCTGGCTGTTCGCCGGCACCGGCTTCGCCGCCTCGCTGCTGGCAATGGCCCTGTCCTTCGTGCCGCCGGGGCAGATCGCCGTCGGCAGCCCCGCCGCCTATATCGGCCTGCTGGCCGGCGGCGCGGTGCTGTTCATCGCCCTGCCGATGGCCATCTACGCGCTGCGGAAGCCCCACTGGCACCGCCCGGATGCCGGCTTCGAACCGTTCAGCTGGGAGCGGGGCGCATAGGCCTGCCGGTTCGCGGCCGGCTCTTTCCCCATTGACTTTCAACCAAATGGTTGATGACACTGAAAGCCGGTTGCAGGCGCAGGGGGAGGCACGGAGCGATGGCCAGCGGGTACCGGATCCTGTTCGGGGATATCCACAATCACAATGCCTGCGGCTACGGCGTCGGCTCAATGGAGCGGTCGATCGAGATCGCGCGCAGCCATCTGGATTTCTTCGCCTTCACCGGTCATTCCAGCTGGCACGACATGGTGCCGATGGAGGGCGGGCGCGAGCAGCACTGGATCAAGGGCTTCGAGAAGCTGCGCGACGCCTGGCCGAACGTGCAGGACCTGATCGCCGGCGCCAACGACGACGACCGCTTCTCCGCCTTCCTGGGCTTCGAATGGCATTCCAGCCATTTCGGCGACCAGTGCGTCGTCTTCCCCGACGACCACCAGCCGATCGCCTACGCACAGGACGTGGGCGAACTGCGCGCCTTCTGCCGCGAGAAGCAGGCGCTGATGATCCCGCACCACCTGGGCTATCCGCAGGGCCGCCGCGGGGTGAACTGGGAGATCTTCGACGAGGCCTGCACGCCGGTGGTGGAGATCTTCTCCGAGCATGGCAATTCGGAGCATGACCGCGGCCCGTTCGACTTCTTCAACCATTCCATGGGCGGCCGGCAGACCGCGCAGACCGTGCGCCACGCCCTTCGCCAGGGCCGCCGTTTCGGCTTCTGCGCCTCCAGCGACAGCCATAACGGCTTCCCCGGCGCCTATGGCGAGGGACTGATCGCGGTGCTGTCGGAGCGGCTCGACCGCCCGGCGATCATCGAGGCGATCAACGCCCGCCGCACCTATGCCATCACCGGCGACCGCATCGAGGTCGATTTCACCGTCGGCGGCGCGGTCATGGGGTCCAGCATCGACGCGGGCCGCGAGGTGGAGGTCGCCTACGACGTGCGCGGCCGCGACGAGCTGGACGTGGTGGAGGTGGTGCAGGACGGCGAGGTCGTGCATCGCAGCTTCCCGGGCGATTCCTTCGCCGCGCCGGGCGCGCTGGGCGATACCTTCCAGGTGCGCCTTGAATGGGGCTGGGGGCCCTGGGGCGACCTGGCGCTGGAACGGGTCTGCGACTGGCAGTTCGACGTCGCAGTGGATGGCGGCCGCATCGCGCGGGCCTTTCCCTGTCTGCAGTCCGGCCCCTTCGACCCCGATCGCCGGCATCGCATCGCACAGCGCTCGGAGCGGGAGCTCTCGGTGCGCTCCTACACCTCGCGGCGCGGCGCCTACCGGCTGAACCCGAACCAGAGCCTGGTGCTGGAACTGGAAGGGGGGCCGGAGACGCAGCTGACCCTGACCCTTGCCGAGCCGTCGGCACAGACCGTCACGGTGACCGCGGCGGAGCTGCTGGCAGGCTCGCACAACAGCTTCACCGGCCCGTTCCCGAAGGAAAGCTGGCAGTGGCACCGCATCGTGCCGCGCAGCGCCTCCGCGCTGTCGGACCGCTGCACCCTGCCGGTGCCGCAGGACCGGCCCGGCCATGTCTATCTGCGCGTGCGGCAGATCAACGGCCATGTCGCCTGGATCAGCCCGGTCTTCCTGAACTACCGCTGAGGGGCGGGATTGACCCCACGGGATTGACCCCACGGGATTGACGGGGCCCCCCCGGGGCATGTGGAATGAGCCAACCATCCGGTTGAAAAGCCGGCAAGGTGGACGAGACGCGGTCGAGAATGAGGAAACGCATCGTCCGGCGGTCGCAGCCCGCGGTCGCCGCAACAAGGGAAGGAGCAGTCTGGTGAAGAAAATGGGAACCCTGTTCGGCACGATCGCGGCGGCCGCCGCGGCGGTCGTGCTCTCCGCCACCGCGCCGGCGATGGCGGACGGCTATCCGGAGCGCCCGATCACCCTGATCGTGCCCTGGAATGCCGGCGGCACCACCGACATCGTGGCGCGCCTGTTCGCGCCGGAACTGTCGGAGGAGCTCGGCCAGCCGGTCGCGGTGGTCAACAAGGTGGGCGGCGGCGGCGCGCTCGGCACCAAGGAGGCGCTGGACGCCAAGGACGGCTACACCATCATCATGACCACCAGCGGCAACCATATCCTGACGCCGCTGGCCAAGGATGTCGGCTATCGCGCCGACGAGTTCGCCGGCATCGGCCAACTGTCGGAGCGCACCCTGATCCTGGCGGTGCAGGACGATGCGCCCTGGTCGGACCTGAAGGCGCTGCAGGCGGACGCGAAGGCCAATCCGGGCAAGTACACCTTCGGCGCGGTGCCGAACGTGCTGCCCTTCCTGACCCTGAAGTCCTGGGCCGACAAGGCCGGGGTGGAACTGGTCCATGTGCCGCAGCAGGGCGGCGCGCCGGGCGTGAACGGCGTGCTGGGCGGCCATCTGGACATGGTGCCGGAGAGCCTCGCCTCGGTGCAGTCGCACCTGAAGGCCGGCACGATGAAGGGCCTGGCCGTCTTCAACAAGGAACGCGATCCCAACGCGCCGGACGTGCCGACGGCCAAGGAGCAGGGCTTCGAGGTCTACGGCAATCCCTTCACCGGCGTCGCGGTGGCGAAGGACGTGCCGCCGGAGGTGGTCGAGAAGCTGCGTGCCGCCACGGCGAAGATCGCCAAGGACCCGGACTTCGTGAAGAAGATGCAGCAGTCCGGCGACGGCGTGCAGTACCTGGACGGCCCGGCCTTCGAGGCGGTCTGGATGCGCGACTGGAACAACTACGAGCCGATCCTGAAGAAGTGACGGCGCATGCGCGGGTGCGGCTGGTGCCGCATCCGCGCACGCAGCCTGAACCGGTTGAAATCTGCGTCGATGGAAATAGCGCACGTGCCTCCACCGTCGTCACCGCCGGGCTTGACCCGGCGGTCCATCGCTGTGCCAACCTCAATATGACCGGCAGGCCTCGCAAGCCGCTGGGCAGCGGCACCATGGTGCTGCGTCTGAATGCGTCCGGGCCATGTCTGTCTCGATTGAACCTGGCGGGACCATGGACCGCCGCAACACGTGCGGCGGTGACGCAAGGGGGGATACTGTACCGCCCCATCCCTGGCGCGGTTGGATCTGCAGATTGACGGCACCACGATGACGGCGGAACGATGAGCGCAACCGCGGCAACCGGCGACAGGGCCCGCCTCAAGGCGGTGGCGATCACCTGCCTGCTGCTGGCCGCCGGTGCGGTCGCCCTGCTGGTGCATCTGCGGCTCAATCCGTCGGGCACGCCGATCTTCGGCGTGTCCGCCGACACCCTGCCGGAGGCGATGGCGCTTTCCATCGCCATCCTGTCCGGCCTGCTGGCCCTGCAGACCTTCCTCGCGCTGCGTCGCGCACCGGCGGCGCGCCGACCCGCGGCGGAGGGCGGCGGTGGCGCCGCCCTGCGCTTCGCCGGTCTGTTCGCGCTCTGCATCGCCTTCATCCTGGCCCTGCCTTTCGCCGGCTTCCTGCTCTCCGGCGCCGTGCTGGTGGCGGCCGCGGCCTGGCTGCTGGGCAACCGGCGCCATGTCACGATCGTCGTGGTGGCGATCCTGGCGCCGCTCCTGCTCGACCAGTTCTTCGAGCATGCGATGGTGATCTACCTGCCGGCCGGTCGGCTGTTCCCGTGACGGAGGCCATGCCCATCGTCTTCCCCGGGGAGCGCCACTGAGATGGACCAGCTGCTGGCCGCCCTGCCGATGGCGTTCGAGCCGATGGTGCTGGCGATGGCCGCCGCCGGCCTGGTGATCGGCATCGTGATCGGCGCGATCCCGGGGCTGAACGTGCCGCTGGCGGTCGCGGTCGCCCTGCCGGTCACCTTCAACCTGGAACCGCTGGCCGGCCTGGCGATGCTGGTCGGCATCTACAAGGGCGGCACCTATGCCGGTTCGCTCTCGGCGGTGCTGATCGGCATCCCCGGCACCCCGGCTGCCGCGGCCACTGCGCTGGACGGCGCGCCGCTGATGCGTGCCGGGCAGGCGGGCAAGGCGCTGAAGATGTCGCTCTACGCCTCCATCATCGGCAGCTTCATCAGCGACCTGGCGCTGATCTTCTTCGCCCTGCCGATGGCGATGGCGGCTTTGTCCTTCGGCCCGGCGGAGAATTTCGCGCTGGGCATCTTCTCCCTCACCCTGATCGCGGTGCTGTCGGAGGGGATGATGCTGAAGGGGCTGATCTCCGGTGCGCTGGGGATCTTCCTGGCGACCTTCGGCATCGACCCGCTGACCGGCGACTTCCGCCTCACCTTCGGCGTCACAGAGATTTCCGCCGGCTGGAACTTCATCGCCCTGGTGATGGGCGTCTTCGCGGTGGCGGAAGGCTTCGCCATGGTGGAGCGAAAGGTGCGCAAGGGGGAGGCGCCCGCACCCGTGGCCCGGGTCCGCCTGTCCGATCCCGACCACAGCCTGACCCGGGCGGAATGGCGGGCCAGCGCGCCGTCCATCCTGCGCTCCGCGCCGATCGGCGTGGCGATCGGCGCCGTGCCCGGCCTGGGCTCGGCGATCGCCGCCTTCCTGACCTACGGCCTGGCGCGCACCTTCTCCCGGGATCCCGGCCGCTTCGGCAAGGGCGCGGTGGAAGGGGTCGCGGCGGCGGAAACTGGCAACAGCTCGGTCACCTCCTCCACCTTCATCCCGCTGCTGACACTGGGCATTCCGGGCGACGTGATCACCGCGATCATGCTGGGCGCCTTCATGATTCACGGCCTGGTGCCGGGCCCGACCCTGTTCACCGAGAGCGGCACCTTCGTCACCGCCTTCTTCGTGGTGATGGTGCTGACCACCCTGCTGCACCTGGTGATCGGCCGCGCCGGCATGTCGCTCTTCATCCAGGCGGTGCGGGTGCCGACCGACATCCTGTTCCCGGTGGTGCTGCTGCTCTGCTTCACCGGGGTCTATGTCGCCACCAACTCCTTCTTCGACCTCTATGTCATGCTGGGCTTCGGCCTGCTGGGCTATGGCATGAACAAGCTGGGCTTCCCGGTGGCACCGCTGCTGATCGGCTTCATCCTCGGGCCCCTTGTCGAGGTCGGCATGCGGCAGAGCCTGATCCTGTCGCGCGGCAGCCTGGACATCTTCGTCGACCGCCCGATCGCCGGGCTGTTCCTGGCCATGGCCGCGATCACCCTGGCCTGGGTCGGCTGGCGGGAGCTGCGCGGCCCGAAGGCGCCCAGGCCCGATCCGAAGGCAAGGCCTGAAACTGAAACTGGAGACAGCGCCCGATGAAGATCGCCGAGATCGAGGTCATCCCGGTCCGTATGCCGCTGAAGGCGGTGCTGACCCTGCCGAAGGGCGCCAGCCGCAGCCTGGACGAAGGCAAAAGGGTGGCGCTGGTGAAGATGACCGCCGACGACGGCACGGTCGGCTGGGGGGAGAGCGGCCCGTCGCGGCGCTGGTCGGCGGAGACCCTGGAGAGCTGCGTCACCAGCCTGCGGCAATACCTGGCGCCGGCGGTGATCGGCCATGACGCCTTCGACATCGCCGGCCTGCACGCGAAGATGGATACCGAGATCGCGCCCGGCCTGGACCCCGGCCATCCGGTGGCGAAGAACGCCATCGACATCGCCTGCCACGACATGATCTGCCGCAGGCTGGGCATCCCGCTGCAGTCCTGGCTGGGCCGCAAGAAGCTGGACCATGTGAAGCTCGCCCGCCTGATCTCCGCCCCCGACCCGGACGCGGCGGCAAAGATGACGGCGGAGGCGGCAGCGGCCGGCTATGAGGGGATGAAGGTCAAGGTCGGCCACGACCCGCACCACGATGCCGCGATCATGAAGGCGGTGGTCGGTGCGGCCGGCTCCGCCTTCGTCTGGCCGGACGCCAACCAGGGCTTCACCCTGTCGGAGGCGCTGACCTTCTCCCGCCTGATCGCGCCGCTGGGCATCACCCTGTTCGAGCAGCCGGTGGCGATGAACGACATCTACGCGATGAAGAAGCTGCTCTCCGCCGTGCCGATGACGGTGGCGCTGGACGAGGCGACGATCGGCATCCCCTTCGTGATCGAGCTGCTGCGGCGGGAGGCGATCGAGGGGGTGGCGATCAAGATCAACAAGATGGGCGGCCTGTTCTATGCCCGGCAGATGTGCGACCTGGCGCGCAATGCGGGCCTCGCCCTGATCGGCTCCGGCCTGATGGACGCGCCGATCGGCTTCGCCGCCTCCACCCATCTCTATGCCGGCTATGGCATCGACCTGCCGGTCGACCTGAACGGCCCGCAGTTCATCGGCGAGACCTACCTGGCCGACCCCTTCCCGATGCAGGGCCAGCGCGCAATGGTCCCCGATGGCCCCGGCCTGGGCATCACCATCGACGAGGACAAGGTCGCCTTCTTCGCGAAGGCCCTGGCGGAAGCGGACGGGACGTTGGCTTAGGAGCGCCGCCGGCCTCAGCTATTGCGGGTCATCCCCGCCCAGCCCGCGCAAGCGGGTCATCCCCGCCCAGCCCGCGCAAGCGGGTCATCCCCGCCGAGCCCGCGCAAGCGGGTCATCCCCGCCCAGCCCGCGCAAGCGGGTCATCCCCACCTTGAGCGGGGATCCATTCCGACTGCGCCGCGGCGGGGCTGGCGGAATGGGCCCCAGGCTCAAGGCCTGGGGCGACGGCATCCGCTGCTCCAGGCAGGAAAGGCCTCAGCCCTTGGCCGGCTTCGTCACGCTGAACTCCGTCATCATGCCGGAATCCTCGTGCTCCAGGTTGTGGCAATGCACCATGAAGGGGGCATCGACGGTCGCCGGCTGGGGGAAGCGGACATAGATCTCGGCGCTGCCGCCATTCTCGATCGGCGCGACATCCTTCCAGCCGGCCATGTGGGCCGGCGGCGGCTTGCGGTCGAGGCTGGTGATGCGGAACTGGCAGCCGTGGATATGGACCGGGTGTAGCATGCTGTCGGTCTCTTCCGAGATCGCCCAGACCAGGTCCGTGTTCAGCGGCGCGTCGAAACCGCTCTCGACGAAGGAGAACGGCTTGCCGTTGACGCCGTTGGCGGTCAGCTGCGCCTTCAGTGGCATCGCCGGCTGGTTGGCGATCAGGTCCACCATCCTGGCGACCACGGCCGGGTCGGTCTTGCCGGACTTCGCCATCTCCATCAGGCCGGCATCGGTCATCAGCTTGCGGGCCTCCGCGTCGCGGTACATCTGCATCACCAGCCCCTGGCTGACCGGCGGCAGCACCTGCGGCAGCGACGGGATCTTCGCCAGGCTGTCGGGCATCCTGCCCGTGCCGTCCGCGCCGTCGGGCTGGAAGGTGGCCAGCGGCAGCGGCCGGTCGAAGGGCGGCAGCCGCATCGCCGGCTGATGCAGCACCGGCAGGGAGACCAGGTCGAACGGCTTGCCGTCGCGGGCATCGACCATGATCTCGTAGCGTTCGCCGGCCGTGATCGGCAGCGCCTTCATGGTGACCGGCTGTTCCAGCAGGCCGCCATCGCTGGCGATGACATGGAATTCGCGGTTATCAGATAGCGCCAGCCGGTAGTTGCGGGCGTTGGAGCCGTTGAGGATGCGCAGCCGCACCCAGCCCTTCGCGGTCTTCGCCACCGGGTCGACCGCGCCGTTCACCAGCATGGTGTCGCCGACATAGCCCACGGCCACGGTGATCGGGTTGAAGCTGTGGAAGAAGGCACCCGCGGCGTCGTAGCGGCGGTCCTGCAGGACCACCGGGATATCGTCGATCCCCCAGCGTGACGGCAGGCCCAGGCCGTCGCTCTCCTCGTCGTCGATGACGAACAGGCCGGCCAGGCCCTTGAGCACCAGTTCCGCCGTCGCGGGGTAGAGATGCGGGTGGTACCACAGCGTCGCCGCTGGCTGGTCGATGGACAGCGGCGCGCGCCATGTGTCGCCGGGCGCGATGATGTTGTAGGGGCCGCCGTCGACCGCGCCGGGGATGATCAGGCCGTGCCAGTGCAGGGTGATGTTCTCCCTGCAGCCGGTTGGTTACCCGCGCCACCGGCCTGTCGCCGCGGCGCACCCGGATCGCCGGCCCCAGATAGGAGCCGTTGAAGCCGAAGGTGGGCGTCTTCACCCCCGGGCGGAACGACATCTCGCCTTCGCGGGCGTCGAAGACGATCTCGCCCTTCGCATCGGCGCGCAGTTCCGCCGGTATCGGCAGAGCGGGTCGGTCGGCCGCCGCCGCACGCGGCAGCCGGGGCAAGGCAAGCATGGCGGCGGCCGCCCCTGCGCCGAGCAGGGTCGTCCTGCGGGTCATCTCGAACATGGGTTTCCCCTCTTGTCGCGTGTGGCTGCAGGCCGGCCCGCCCGCAGTGAGTGTGCGCTTGCCGGGCGCGGCGGGCAACCGGCGGCCGGGCGGATGGCGGCTTCCGCCCTGATGGCAAACCATGCTTCGATGCCCGCCGGGGCTGTGGGGACGGTCTCGACTGCGGCGCGGCGGGTGCGGGGGAGGCAGGCATGGGTTTTGGGGTCTTCATCCACCGCGCTGACTCGATCTACGACGACCGGCCGGAGGCCCAGTACCAGTTTCCCCGGATCTATCTGGAGCGGGTCAGGGCCTGTATCGGCGACTGGATCGTCTACTACGAGCCGGTGAAGGCTGCCGCTTCGCGCGGCTATTTCGCCATCGCCAGGGTGCAGAAGGTGATCCCCGATCCGGGATCAAAGGGGGCGGACCTCTATCTCGCGCTGATCGAGCCCGGCAGCTATCTCGACTTCGTGAACCCAGTACCCTTCCGCCAGGGCGAGGCGGTGGTGGAGCGCGGCGTGCTGAATGCGCAGGGCCGGATCTCCGGCCGTGCCCAGGCCGCCGTCCGTCCGCTCTCGGCCGCCGACTTCAACCGTATCCTGGCACTCGGACTTGAGGAGGTGGAGCCGCTGCTGCCGCGCATCGGCGATGCGCCCGCGGGGCTGCAGGAACAGCAGGCGCCATGGGCCGAGGACGAGGCCCGCGAGCGGGTCCAGGCGCTCACCTCGCGCATCGTGCGGGACAGACTGTTCCGGCGGCTTGTCCTGCGGGCCTATGACGAGCGCTGTGCGGTCAGCGGCCTGAAGCTGATCAACGGCGGCGGTCGTGCCGAGGTCGATGCCGCCCATATCAAGCCGGTCGCGGCGCATGGACCCGACATCGTCACCAACGGCATCGCCCTGTCGGGCACCGCGCATTGGATGTTCGACCGCGGCCTGATCGGCCTGTCCGACGACCTGGAAATCCTGGTGTCACGCCAGGTGAACGACCCGGACACGATCCGCGGCTTCATCAACCGCACCGGCAGGGCAATCCGACCGTGTGACCGAAGAGATTGGCCGCATCCGCGCTTCCTGCAATGGCATCGCGAGCACTGCTTCAAACTTTAGGTCGCCAGCGGACCGTCTCCCTTCCGCATCGCATTCCGAGGGTCTCTGCAACCGCTGGACGTACAACTTATAATTCTGATATCTCGATCATATTTGCAATAAAGCAAGTACGTTTGTCGCGATGGAGGGGGCATGAGGGACAAGCGGGGGAAGTTCATCGAACTGGCCGAGGCGCGGGTTAACCGAACCATCAAGGACGTGCGCCTGATCGGCAATCTCGCCAACAAGAACGCCTACACATACTCCAAGGAGGATGTCGAAAAGATCTTCGGCGCGATCCAGAGGGAGCTGGACGAGGCGAAGGCGCGGTTCTTCGAGGAAGCGCCCGGCAAGAGCAGCGCCTTCTCGCTGAGCGAGGACTGAGCCTGCGGGCGGGCGATCCGCGGCCCGCCGCCGCCGCTACCGCCCCGGCACCTCCTCGCCGCGCTCCTCGGCGCGGGCCTGCAGCAGCGCGCGGTTATAGGCCAGCAGGACATCGGCCTGGCGCAGCACGCCGACGACCTTGCGGCTCTCGCGGTCGTCGACCACCGGCAGCCAGGGCTCGCCCGAGGTCTGCAGCATGTTCAGGGCGTGGGCCAGGTCCTCGTGCAGGGCGACATAGCCGACCCGCCTGCGCGCGATGTCGGCGGCGGTGCGGGCCTCGGCGGCCTCCGCCGCCTTTTCCTCGCCGTCGTCGCGGGCCGCGTCGATGTCCAGCAGCGCCTCCTGCAACTCCGGGAAGGTGAGACGGCCGACCAGGCCGCCATTCTCGTCGACGACGATGAAGTCGCTGTAATGGGCGGTGCGCATCGCGTTCTGCACGGTGGCGAGGGAGAGGTCGGCGCGCAGCCGTTCGAAGCGGCGGTCCATCACCTCCTCCACATGGCGGCTGCGCAGCAGGCGCCGCTCCCTGCCCCCGACCAGGTCCAGGCCCTGCCGGCGCATCTGGCGGGAGAAGAAGGAGCGGCCGTAGAAGCGGCTGCAGATCAGGGTGGCGACGGCGACACTGACCATCAGCGCGGCGGCCAGACGCCAGTCGTCGGTCAGCTCGAAGATGATCAGGGTGGTGGTCAGCGGCGCGCCGAGCACGGCCGCCGTCACCGCGCCCATGCCGATCAGGGCATAGAGGCCGTGGCTGGCGGCATAGTCGGGAAAGACCATGCCGGCGATCAGGCCGAAGGCGCCGCCCGCCATCGCGCCGACGAACAAAGCCGGGCTGAAGATGCCGCCGCCGAAGCGGCAGCCCAGGGTGATCGAGACCGCCGCCGTCTTTAGCACCAGCAGCACGATCAGCATGTCCAGGCCGAAGGCCGCGCGCAGCGCCTCGTCCGTCGCCTCGTAGCCGACGCCGAGGACCTGCGGGAACTGGATGCCGATCGCGCCGATCATGAGGCCGCCGATGACTGGCCGTGCCCAGACCGGGATCTTCAGCCGGCCGGTGACCTTCTCCACCAGGTCCTCGCCGTAGAACACCGACCACATGAAGACGATGGCGACCGCGGCGGAGACGACACCCAGCAGCACGAAGGCCGGGAATTCGAAGAAGGTGACGATCTCGTAGCGCGGGATGAAGAAGGCCGGGAAGTCGCCGATATGGATGCGGCACAGGATGGTGCCCGCCACCGCCGCGATCACCACCGGCGCGAAGGCATGCAGGGCGTAATGGCCCAGGATCACCTCCAGCGCGAAGAAGACGCCGGCCATCGGCGCGTTGAACGAGGCGGCGGTGGCCGAGGCGACGCCGCAGGCCGCCAGCGACAGGGTCAGGGAACGGTTCAGGCCGGTGACCCGGCTGACCTCGGAAGCGATGGTGGCGCCCAGATGCACCACCGGCCCCTCGCGGCCCGCAGAGGCGCCGGCGCCGAGCGAGACCAGGTTGACCCCGGCATTCACCAACCCGTCCCGCAGCCGGATGCGGCCGTCCCGCAGCGCGGTCGCGGCGATCACCGCGCCGAAGCTCTGCGGCCGCCGGTTGGGCAGCAGGAAATGCACCATCAGCCCGACCACCAGCCCGCCGGCCGCCGGCGCCAGCAGGATCACCCACCAGTCGAGTTCCATCGCCTTGGAATGGAAGCGTTCGTCGGGGAAGCCGTAGAACAGCTCCTGCACGTACTGGATGCCCAGCCTTATGCCGATCGCGCCATAGCCGGCGCCGATGCCGACGATCAGGGAGCCGGCCCAGAGCGCCAGGGTGGAGTTGCGCAGCGCCCGGCGGGAACGGCCGAGGCCGACCCGCAGGCGCTTGTTCAGCTGGCGGTTGTCCACCGGGCCGGGCCTGGGATGACGGATCGATTGGCGGCCGCCCTACATGCGTCCCCGGGCCTTGCCCGTGCCCGGGCTTCGCCCGTGAACTCCATTCCGCCGGCATCGCGGCACTTCGCCGTCAGCGGAATGGATCCCCGGGTCGAGCCCGAGGATGACGCGCCGGAAAGGGCGGTGCCTGGACCCGATGCCGGTATGCGGCGCGTCAGTTCCAATTGCACTGGCCGACCGAGCCTTCCGCGCATTTGAACTCGCCGTCGGTCCAGGTGGCGCCGGACAGGTCGGCCTCGAAGAAGTCGGTATCCTCCACCCGGGCGCCGGTGAAGTCGGCGCCGCGCAGGTCCGCCTTGAAGAAGCGTGCGCGCCACAGGTTGGCCTCGCGGAAGCTGGCGCCACGCAGGTCGGCGCGGGTGAAGTCGGCGGTGCGCAGGTTGGCCCCGTCCAGCACCGCGCCGCGCATGTCGGTGGCGATGAACTGCGCGCCGCGGGCGTCTGTCTCCGCCAGGATCGCGTCTTTCAGGCTGCCGGAATTGAAGCTCGCATCGCGGATCACCGCGCCGGTCAGGTTCACCCCGGCCAGGTTCAGGCCGTTCTTCTTGCACTTGCGCCAGTCCACCCCCTGCAGCGGCGCGTCCGGGCAGCCGGCCTGTGCCGGCGCCGCGGCGCCGAGCAGCAGGGCCAGGACGGCGGCGAAGGCGAGCACGGCGCTGCGCGGCGCGCGGAACGGGCCGCGCCCGCGGGGGGCGCGCCTGCGGGATGCGATGCCGGCGCCTGCGGTCATTGGCGGCGCCGGATGCCCATCGGGCGGCCGGCCTCCTCGGGCCGGGGCAGACCGGCCTGGGCGGCGGAGAGGGCGGCGAAGCGGTCCTGCACGTCCGGCGGCATCGGCGCGGAGCGTCGGCTCGACAGGTCGACATGCATGGTCAGCTGCTCGGCGGTGGCGGAGAGGAAGCCTTCCTCGGCGTGGTACATGCGCAGGAAGTAGTGGAAGCGCTTCGCGTCGTGGTCCAGCAGCTGGAAGGTGATGCGCAGCGGCGCGCCCTCCAGCACCTCGCCCACATAGTTCACATGGTTCTCCAGCACGAAGGTGGTGCCGGCGCCGGTCTGCACATAGCTCTCGCCGATGCCGTAGGATTCCATGATCACTTCCAGCGCCTGGTCGAAGGCCAGCACGTAGAAGGCCACGTTCATGTGGCCGTTATAGTCGATCCATTCGGGCAGCACGCGCATGCCCTCGACCGTCACGAGGCCGGTCCCGGGATCCGTGGTCAGTGTCGGGTTGGTCATGCCGGCGACTATAGCCCTCGCCGCCACCCCGACAACAAGGGCAAACGGAAAAGGCGCGCAATCGGCAAGGGGGCCTGCGCCGGCCGGTCGCCAGCGCCGCCGGCCTGCACTATCTTCTCCGGTCAACCGTCGCCCTGCACCGCTGCGGGCGCCAAGCAAGGAACCTGGGGAGGATCCCTGGCCATGTCAGAAGCCGCCGAACGTCTCGACCCTGCCGCTGCCGGCCCCGGAAAGGCGGCCGTCACCACCGTCATCGAGAATCTGCGCGGGCAGCTGGGCGACCGGCTGTCGCTCAGCCAGGCGGTACGCGAGCAGCATGGCCGCGGCGAGACCTGGCATGCCACCAAGGCGCCGGACGCCGTCGCCTTTGCCGAAAGCGCCGACGAGGTGCAGGCGATCGTGAAGCTCTGCGCCGCGCACAGGGTGCCGGTGATCGCCTTCGGCACCGGCACCTCGCTGGAAGGGCATGTGGCGGCGGAGCGCGGCGGCATCTGCATCGATGTCAGCCGCATGGACCGGGTGCTGCAGGTCAATCCGGAGGACATGGATGTCCGGGTCCAGCCCGGGGTGCGGCGCAAGCAGCTGAACGAGCACCTGCGCGACACCGGCCTGTTCTTCCCGATCGACCCGGGGGCGGATGCCTCGCTCGGCGGCATGGCGGCGACCCGCGCCTCCGGCACCAACGCGGTGCGCTACGGCACGATGCGGGAGAACGTGCTGTCGCTGGAGGCGGTGCTGGCGGACGGGCGGAAGATCCGCACCGCGCGGCGGGCGCGGAAATCCAGCGCCGGCTACGACCTGACCCGGCTGCTGGTGGGGTCGGAAGGCACCTTGGGGATCATCACCGAGGTGACCCTGAAGCTCTACGGCATTCCGGAGGCGGTCTCCGCGGCGGTCTGTCCCTTCGCCAGCCTGGAAGGGGCGGTCGCCACCACCATCGAGACCATCCAGTCCGGCATCCCGGTGGCGCGGATCGAGATCCTGGACGACGTGCAGATGCAGGACCTGAACGCCTATTCCGGCCTCAGCCTGCCGGAGCGCGACACCCTGTTCCTGGAGTTCCACGGCACCCAGGCCAGCGTGAAGGAGCAGGCGCAGCTGGTGCAGGAGATCGCGGCCGCCAATGGCGGCGAGGATTTCCAGTGGACGACCAGGCCGGAGGAGCGGACGAAGCTCTGGCAGGCGCGCCACGACGCCGCCTATGCGGCGAAGGCGGCGGTGCCGGGCGGGCAGCTCTGGGCGACCGATGTCTGCGTGCCGATCTCCCGCCTGGCGGAATGCATCATGCAGACCAAGCAGGACCTGCAGGAGAGCTTCCTGCGGGCGCCGATCGTCGGCCATGTCGGCGACGGCAATTTCCACGTCGCCTTCGTCCTGCGGCCCGACCATCCGGAGGAATTCGAGGAGGCGACCCGGATCAACGACCGGCTGATCCAGCGTGCCCTGTCGATGGACGGCACCTGCACCGGCGAGCACGGGGTCGGCAACGGCAAGATCAAGTACCTGAACGCCGAACTGGGCGAGTCGGTCAGCGTGATGCGGCAGATCAAGATGGCGCTGGACCCCGACAATATCCTCAACCCGGGCAAGATCGTGCCGGTGTGAACTCATGACTGTCATCCCAGGCCTTGAGCCTGGGATCCATTCCGATGTCGGAGCGGCCGGGCTGGCGGAATGGGCCCTCGGCTCAAGGCCGAGGGCGCCCCGGCCGGCAGCAGGCAGCAGGCAGGGCGGAGCCCGATGACCGACCTCTTCCCCGGCTTCGAGGAACGCCGCATCGCCGTCGGCGAGGTGGAACTGTTCGTCCGCATCGGCGGCGACGGCCCGCCGCTGCTGCTGCTGCACGGCTATCCGCAGACCCATGCCTGCTGGCACCGCATCGCGCCGGCGCTGGCGGCGTCCCACCGGGTGGTGATCCCCGACGTGCGCGGCTATGGCGCCAGCGTGGCCGGCACGCCGGCGGGGGCGGCGATGGACAAGCGCACCTCCGCCGCCGACCAACTGGCGCTGATGGCGGCCCTGGGCCATGACCGCTTCGCCCTGGTCGGCCATGACCGGGGCGGGCGCATCGCCTATCGCCTGGCGCTGGACCATCCGGAGGCGGTGGACCGACTGGTCGTGCTGGACATCGTGCCGACCTCGGAAACCTGGGACCGGATGGGGAAGGCGGAGGCCGTCCGCGCCTATCACTGGGGCTTCCTGGCGCAGCCGAGCCCGCTGCCGGAGCGGCTGTTCGGCGCCGATCCGGACTTCTATGTCGACTGGACCATCCGCTCCTGGTGCGCGGACCCGGAGGCGATCGACCCGCGCGCCATGGAAGCCTACCGCGCCGCCTTCCGCAGCCCGGAGGCGATCCATTTCGCCTGCGAGGATTACCGCGCCGGCGCCACCGCCGACGATGCCCTGGACCGGGCGGACAGGGATGCCGGGCGGCGCATCGCCTGCCCGCTCCTATCGCTCTGGGGGGCCGGGCCGCTGAAGATGGGCGGCAGCGACCTGGCGGCGATCTGGCGCGGCTGGGCCGGGGATGTCAGCGGCTTCGCCCTGCCGTCCGGGCATTTCCTGCAGGAGGAGGTGCCGGACGCAGTGCTCGCCGCCCTCCTGCCCTTCCTGCGGGGAGAGGCGCCCGGCCGGCTGTAGCGCCTGCCCCTGGGCGCTGGCAGTTCGCGTCAACGCGCCGGGGCGACGGACAGCCAGGTTTCCGCGGCGTCCCGCTCGCGCGCGTCGAAATAGCGGACCTCCGTATCGAAGAAAGCTTTGGAGATCTTCGTGCCCCATTCCTGGGCGCGGCTGTCGCCGACTACGGCCATGCGGCCGAAATCGTCGCCATGCTTCATGTCGAACTTCAGTTCCTGCCACAGGGCGCCGAGTTCCCAGCCGCGGAAATCCTCCAGCAGCACCAGCACCCGCATCGGCCGGCCGGCACGCAGCTTCATCGCGTGCTCGATCTCGGGCACCGCGGCCTCGTAGTCCTGTTCGGTCAGGGTGCCGGCGGCGCGGATCACAAGAAAGTCCGTCCGGTCGTGCTGGATCTCGATCATGGCGTGCCTCCGTTGACGCGGTTGCTCTCGCGCGGCCAACGGCGCGGCGCGGGCAATCGTTCCCGGGGACGCGGCTCAGAGGCGGTTGCCGGACAGCTCGCGATAGACCAGGTCGGCCAGGGCGGAGAGCCGGTCGCGGCCGATTTCCCCGACCAGGGCGTAGGACAGCCCGGCATCGGTCCAGTAGAAGGCGTTCGCCGCACCGGCGCTGGCGAAGCGGAAGGCGGTGGGGGTGGCGGTGCCGGCGGCGCGCAGATAAAGGGTCAGGCGCTGCCCGGCCGCGTCCTCGTACATGAACTGCGCGGCGGGACCCAGGCCGGCCGGCAGCAGCCGCCCGCCGACCAGGGCGAAGCCGGCCGCCTGCAGGTCGGGCGTGTGCAGCTGCATGCCCAGGCGCTTCGACAGCCAGCCGACCAGATGCGCATGCTCGGCGGCGGGGACTTCCACCGGGTGGCGCACTTCGACCGCAAAGACCCGGTGGGCCGACATCGCATCCGACGCCAATGCCGCCATGGCCGGACCGCCCCTATCCATACCGCCGGGTACCAGGCTGGCATGCAGCCACCAGCCACCGGCGAGGCCGATCGCCAGCAGGGCCAGGCCGGCGGCCAGGCCGGCCGCCACCCGTGCAAGGGCCGGCCGGCGCCGGCGGGCGCGGATCGCGGCCGGCCGCAGCCGCTCCGGCATCGGCTCGTCCAGCACCGGGTCGAACAGGCGGTGGAAGCTGTCGGTCTGCCGGCGCCATTCCTGCACCCGCGCCGCCGCCGCGGGATTGGCGGCCAGCCATGCCTCGACTCGGGCCATCCGCGCCGGCGGCAGGGCACCGTCGACATAGGCATGCAGCTCGTCCTCGCCGACCGGCCCCCCATCGTTTCCGCCAGGGGCGCTTTCGTCGGTCTTGCCGCCGTCCGTCACTTCACTCTCCTGATCGGCGCCTCGCCCGCTGTCAGGGCGGCCAGCCGGTCGCGGCCGCGCTTCAGCCGCGACATCACGGTGCCAAGCGGCACCCCGGTCACCCGCGCCGCCTCCGCATAGCTCAGCCCCTCCAGCCCGACCAGCAACACCACCTCGCGCTGTTCCTCGGCCAGGGCGAGCAGGGCGGCCTGCATGTCGCGCAGGTCCAGGCGGTCGCCCTGGGCCGGGGGCACCCCCGGCTCTATCGTCTCGTCCAGCGCCACAGTTCCCGGCCGTCGCGCCCGCTGCCGCAGGTCGTTGCGCCAGATGTTGCGCATGATGGCGAACAGCCAGGCCCGCATGTCGCCGTCCTGCCGCCACAGGTGCAGCCGCGACAGGGCGCGTTCTACGCAATCCTGCACCAGGTCGTCGGCGCCGGCCGGATCGCCGGTCAGCGCCCGGGCATAGCGGCGCAGGTTGGGAATCAGCGCCTCGATCCGCGCCTCCGCCTGCGCCGCTCGCATGGGCTCTCCGCCGTCCGGCCGGGTGCCGGCCCGGTCTCAGGGCTTCGCGACGTGCCAGACGTCCTTGAAGCCATCGCCGGTGACATCGCCCGGCTTCGTGTCCTTCACCCAGAGATACAGGGGCTGGCCCTTGTAGGCGAGCTGCTGGATGCCGTCGGTGCGCTCCACCACCGACCAGTCGCCGGACATATCGCCGGATGCCGGCAGCGGCGGCCAGTTCTCCGCGCATTTGTCGTAGCAGGCGGACATGCCGGTCGTATCCTTGTCGAAGATGTACAGGGTCATGCCCTTCGCGTCGGTCAGCACCGCGCCGGCATCGGTCTGCATGACCTTCACAGCGTCCATGGCGGTGTTCTCGGCGGCCTGTGCCACACCGGCGGCGAGTGCCAGCGCAGCGAGGGCGCCAAGGGGGGAAAGCAGTTTGCGCATCTCGGGGTCTCCCTGAAGGTGACGGACCATCCCGTCATCGGGGAGTACAACCGGGCGCACGGTTTATTCCCGGCCATCTCAAATTTTTCGCTCGGGGCCGCCGCCGAGACAGCGCCCCTAATGCTGCATCGACAGCAGCACCTTGCCCGCAGTGGCGCCCTGTGCGCAGCGGATCGCGGCCGCCACCTCGTCCAGGGGGAAACGGTCGGTGATCACCGGTGCGATGTCGAGCGGGCCGGCCAGCGCCCGCTCCAGGTCGAGCCAGGTCCGGTCGAGCAGCCGGCCATAGGCGCCCTTCAACGCCACCTCGCGCAGCACGATCTGGCCGGCCACGTCGACCGGCACCTCTGCCTCCGGCAGACCGGAGACCAGCACCGTGCCGCCCCGCATTGCGGCCCGCAGCGCCGTCGACAGGGCCGGCGGGGCGCCCGAGGTCTCGATCACGCCGTCCATGCCGCCCAGCGACCGGGCGATGCCGGCGACATCCTCGGCACCCGGGTCCAGCGCCCGGTCGGCGCCCATCCGCAGGGCGAAGGCGCGCCGTTCGGGCACCGGGTCGACGGCCAGCAGCAGGCGCGCCCCGAATGCCCGTGCGGCGGCGACCGCCATCAGCCCGATCGGCCCGCAGCCGGAGACCATCACGGCCGCACCCTCGCAGCCCGCCTCGCGCGCGCAGCGCAGCGCGATCCCGGCCGGTTCCATGATCGCGGCGACCGGGTCGGGGATCGCCTCCGGCACCTTCCGCAGCAGGGCGGCGGGCACCACCGAATAGTCGGCGAAGGCGCCGCGATCCAGGCTGCTGAAGGTCTTCAGGTTGTCGCAGGTATGGCCGCGGCCGCTGCGGCACTGCGGGCAGCTGCCGCAGGCGAGATGGGTCTCCGCCGTCACCCGGTCGCCGATCCGGAACGCCGTTCCCGGCGCAATGTCGACGACCTCGCCGCAGAACTCGTGCCCCAGCGCGAAGGGCGGCCGGTAGCGCTGTGCCGCCCAGGCGTTCCAGCCGATGATGTGCAGGTCGGTGCCGCAGATTCCGGCATGGCGGATCTTCACCAGCGCTTCGCCCGCGCCCAGCGCAGGGAGGTCGCGCATCACCAGATCCACCGCGCCGGCGCGGGGTTCCGCCATCACCGCGACGCGGGTTCGGCCGTCATAGGTCATCGGGATCTCCTTCGATGCAGTGCGCCCCCATGGTCAGACCGTGGCCACCGGCGTGACCGGCGAGCCCACGGCGCCGGGCAGGCGCAGCGGCGGCGCGGTCAGGAAGAAGGCGGACCGTCCGGCCGCCCGCAGCCAGCGCGCCAGGTCGGACAGGAACCAGAGCTCGCCCAGCGGCAGGCCGCGCTTGAACAGGCAATGGCAGTGCAGCGGCACGAAGGCGGGTTCGCCGCCAGGCGACGGCGGCAGCCCGACCCGCTCCACGGCATAATTGTCGGCGGCGATCGCGGCGATGCCGCTGTCGCTGATCCAGGCCAGCAGGTCGGGATCGCGCCCGTCCAGCGCGGCGCAGATGCCGTGCAGGCGGGCGGGGTCGGGGTGGCGCCCCATTGCCAGGACCTCCTCGGCGAAGCCGGTGTGGAGGCAGAGGATGTCCCCCCGGCGGATCTCCAGCCGGTCCGCCGCGACGATCCGCATCAGGTCGGCATGGCCCAGGTCGCGGCAGGTGCGGCCGAAATGCCGCTCGATATCGACCAGGACCGCGCGCCCCTGGATCGGCTGCGCGGCAAAGCCGTCGATGCCCAGCGGCATGACATAGCCGTCCGTCCGCTCCTCCGGGGGCAGCAGGTCGCGCCCGCCGAGATAGCCGTTGTAATAGCAGAGCTGCGGCCGGCCATCGTCCTGCAGGTCGAACTCCTGCCCGATATGCGCCAGGCTGTCCCACTGGGTGGAATATTGCGTGCTCAGGGTCACCCGGTCGTCGCAGCCGATGTCGCGGTACTGCGCGCCCTCATGCCGGAAGCAGTAGTTGAAATAGGGCCGGCCATGCCGTTCGGTGGGGGCGATGACCGGCGGCAGCCGGTGCGGCGCGAGCGCATTGCCGCCCGGATAGTCGAGCGGCAGGCTGAGGCAGAAGCGCCGGCCGGTCCGGATCTCTGCGGCGGCGTCGCGGACGCAGGCGGCAGAGATGTGGTTCAGGCTGCCGAGCTGGTCGTCTTCGCCGAAATCCCCCCAGTTCGAGCCTTCGGGCCGTCTCCGCCAACGGTTCGGCATCCTCTCCTCCCCCTGCTCAGCCGGCCGTGCGCCGGCCATGGCGCTTGGCGAAAGGTGTGCCCAGCATCGGCCCGGCGGCCTGTTCCACCGCCGCCGCCTCCCGCTGCAGGCTGGCCACCACTGCGGCCAGGCGGTCGCCGCTCAGCCGCGAGGTGACCGCGGCGACGCTGATCGCCGCGACGGCATCGCCGTCCGGTTTGCGGATCGGCACGGCGACGCCGGACATGCCGGCGATCAGGCCGCCCTCGTTCAGCGCATAGCCCTGCCTGCGGACCTCCGGCAGGGCGGCGCGTAGCGCCGCAGTGTCGATGCCGAAGGCGAGGCGGCGCGCCTCGTCCTCGACAAGCACCGTTTCGATGACCTCGTCCGGCTGGAAGGCGAGAAGGGCGAGGCTGCCGGCGCCGACACCCAGCGGGCGCAGGTCCCCGGCATTGAGGGTCAGGGTGCGGATCGGATAGCTGCCCTCCCGCCGGTCGACGCAGACCGCGTCCAGGCCGGAGATCAGGCTGAAATAGACCGTGTCCTCTGTCTCCGCGCGCAACGCCTCCAGCCCCGGGTCGACATAGGGCGCAAGGCCGTAGCGCTCCGTCGCCGCGGCCGCCCAGGACAGCAGCCTCAGGCCGACGAAGTAGCGATTGTTCCGGCGATCCGCGTCGACGAAGCCGTGCGCCACCAGGCCGGCCAGCAGCCGGTGCACGGTCGCCGTGCCCAGGCCGGTGCGCGCGACCACGTCGGTCAGCCGCAGCCCCTGGGCCTGCGCGGCCGCCAGGGCGTCGATCACCATCGCGGCGCGCGCCACGTTCTGGTGCTCGCCCTTCTCCGTCTTTGCGGCGCCGGTCGCCGCCTGCCGCCTGGCCATTCCCAGTTCTCGCGCCCCTCTCCCGGATGTGCGGCGGACGTCGACGCTCCTGCCGCAGTTGACAGGAACGGGATATCAGGTAAATTTCCATCAGTCAATAAATATTTTCCGATTAACGGAAAATAAGGATCGAGCATGCTACTTGGATCGGTTACGGAGCTGCAGGAAGGACATCGCGGGCAGGCGGTCGTCGTGGGCTCGCATGGCGGCTGCGCCACCGGGTGGCACGCCTTGCGCTGCGGCATCGCCGCGCTGCTGTGCCACGACGCCGGGATCGGCTTCGAGGAGGCGGGGGTCCAGGCACTCCGGGTGCTGCAAGCCGCCGGCCGGCCCTGCGCCGCGATCGGCCATATGTCGGCGCGGATCGGCGACCCCGAAGACATGCTGGAACGGGGTCGCGTCTCGCGGCTCAACAGCGCCGCCGCGCTGCTGGGGGTGCGGCCCGCAATGAGCGGCCGGGAGGCATTGGCGCGGCTCGGGGCGGCGCCGCAGCCCGGCGCCGGACCTGTCGAGGAGGAGGCGCCGTCGTTCCGCCGGGAATGCCGTCCCGGTCGCGGCGACGGACCGCGGCTGGTCCTGCTCGATTCCGTCTCTTCGGTCCGGCCGGAGGATGAGGGCGCGATCCTGGTGACCGGTTCCCATGGCGGCCTGCCCGGCAATGCGGCCGGCCGTGCCCTGGCCGTCCGGCCCGCCCTGGCGGTCTTCAACGATGCCGGCATCGGCATCGACGGCGCCGGCACCCGCCGGCTGGCGGTGCTCGAAGGGATGGGCGTGGCGGGCGCCTGCGTCGATGCCGGCACCGCCCGCATCGGCGATGCGCGCTCCACCCTGGAGACCGGCCGGATCTCCGCCCTCAACCGGCAGGCCGGACAGCTGGGGGCCATGGCCGGGTCCGCCCTCGGCGCCTGGCTGGCGGCCGCAGGCCGCAGCCCCAACGACGAAAGGATCACGACGTGACAGCCACCGCTTCCACGCTTGCCGCCAACGACACGGTCCCCCTGACCGGCGGGGAGGCGATCGTGGAGATCCTGCGCCTTGCCGATGCCGGGCCGATGTTCGGCATGGGCGGCTTTCAGCTGCTGCCGTTCTACGATGCGGTGCGCCGCGCCGGGCTGACCCACCACCTGATCAACGACGAACGCTGCGGCGCCTTCGCCGCCGATGCCTGGGCGCGGGTCGCCGGCCGCCCGGGCATCTGCGACGCCACGCTCGGCCCGGGGGCGACGAACCTCGTGACGGGATTGGTGGAAAGCCTGAACGCGGGTGTGCCGCAGGTGGTCTTCGTCGGTGCCGCGCACCGCGATCATGCCTGGAAGAACATGACGCAGGAGGCCCGCCAGGCAGAGATCCTGCAGCCCGCGGCGAAAGCCCTGATCCGGGTCGAGAGCGCACGCCGCATCCCGGAGCTGGTGCGACGCGCCTTCGCAACCGCCACCTCCGGCCGGCCGGGACCGGTGGTGGTGGAACTGCCGGAGGATGTCGTCCATGACAGCCTGGACTATCCAACCGACGATTTCTGGATCGACCCGTCCAGCCTGCGCGCCCCGGCGCATCGCGCCCGGCCAGACGCCGCCGATGTGGAGCGCGCCGCCGCCCTGCTGGCGCGGTCGCGGCGGCCGGTCCTGCTGGCGGGCGGCGGGATCCACCTGTCGCAGGCCTGGCAGGCGCTGCAGGACCTGGTCGAGGCGCAGGGCATCCCGGTCGCCCATACCCTGTCGGGCAAGGGCGCGATCGCCTGTACCGACCCATTGTCGGCAGGGCTGTTCGGCCGCTATTCGCGGATCGCGAATGACCTGATCGAGGGCGCCGACTGCATCCTGGTGGCGGGGTGCAAGCTGGGCGAGATCGCCACCCGGCGCTTCCAGCTGTTTGGCGGCGCAGTGCCGCTGATCCACCTCGAACTGATGCCGGAGGAGATCGGCCGCACCACGCGCACCGGGATCGCCCTGACCGGCGATGCCCGGCTCGGCCTGGAGGACCTGGCGGCCGCGCTGCACGACGGCGCCGCGCGCCGGCGCGCTGGCAGGGCGGACTATCTGGCGGAGGTGCCCGCCCGGATGCAGGCGTGGCGCGACGGCGCCGCCGACAAACTGCTGTCGGACGAACGGCCGGTGCATATGGGCCGGCTGCTCAGCGAACTGAATGCGGCGATGCCGGCAGAGTCCGTGCTGGTTGTGGATGGCGGCTTCGCCGCCCATTGGGGCGGCCTGCTGTACGACACCAAGGGCGCGGGCCGCTGCTTCCTCGCCGATCGTGGCTTCGCCTCCATCGGCTATGGCCTGCCGGGGGCGATGGGGGCGCAGCTTGCGGTGCCGGAGCGGCCGGTGGTGGCGATCACCGGCGACGGCGGCTTCAACATGGTCGTCGGCGAACTGGAAACCGCCCGCAGGGCCGGGACGCCGGTGATCGTGATCGTCGTGAACAACGCCGCCTCGGGCTACGTCAAGGCGCTGCAGCACGCGATGTACGGCGACTACCAGTCCGCCGACCTGATCGAGATGGACTATGCCGCGATCGCCCGCGCCTTCGGCTGCCACGGCACCCGGGTCGAGGACCCGGCCGAACTCGGCCCCGCAATCCGCACCGCCCTGGCGGCACGCGACCGGCCGTCGGTGATCGACGTCGTGGTCACCCGCGATCCCGCGCGGATGATGCCCGGTGTGGACAACAGGCTCCTGAAGGTCGCCAAGGGCGACCGCCCGGTCTGAACGGCCGGCGCCGGCGGGACAGGACCGGCAACCAAGAAACGACCAACGCGCAGCAAGGGAGGAACAAGATGCGCAACTACCTGATGCCCGCGGCCGCGGGCCTGCTGGCCGTCATGACCGGATTCGGTGCGGCGGCGGAAGATCTCCAGGTGCCGGTGGCGACCTGGGGCAGTCCCAACCACATCAATGTCGCCACCTTCGTCGGCAAGCTGGCGGAGGCGGCGGAAGCCGAATCCGGCGGCACCATCACCGTGAAGCACTATCCCTCCGGCCAGCTGGCGGAGGATGCCGACATGCCGGTGGCGATCCCCTCCGGCAAGGTGAAGCTGGGCTGGGTCACCCTGAACGGCTGGTCGGGCATGGTGCAGGACGCCAAGATCGCGGACGCGCCGACCGGTCTCACCATGGACCAGATGGCGGCCGCCACCGACGGGCCGGACGGCATCAAGGCGGTGCTTGGCGGCGAACTTGCCGGCAAGGGCGTGAAGCTTCTTGCCGTGACCGACCTGGGGCCGACCGTGATCGTCACCAACGAGAAGGTGCTGACCCCGGCCGATATCGCGGGCAAGAAGATCCGCGTCTATTCGGAAGGAACGGCCGCGCTGGCGCAGGCGCTGGGCGCGGCGCCGGTGAAGCTGCCCTTCGCCGATGTCTATACCGCCCTGCAGCGCGGCACCATCGACGGCGCGATCACCGGCTTCCAGGGTGTGCAGTCGCAGAAGATGTACGAGGTGGCGGACTTCCTGCTGGTCCCGGCCTCCTTCACCGGCACCGGCTATCAGGGCTGGGTCGCCAACCTGGACTGGTGGGAGGGTCTGCCCGCCACGCAGCGCGCGGCGCTGGAGAAGGCGATCCGGGCGGCGGAACTTCATTCCCGCGCCAAGATCATCGAGGATCGGCAGAACCTGGCCGCGCAGTATCGGGAGAAGGGGATGACGGTCACCGAACTGACCCCGGACATGCCGGCCTATGCCGCCTGGGTGGAGGCGACCCGGCCGCTGATGGAAGAGGCCGAGCGCACGCTCAGCGCCGAGGTGGTCGCCCCGGTGAAGCGGCAGCAGACATTGGCGAACTGACCGGCGCCAGGGTGCGCGGCCGGTATCGGGAGGGCGCGGCATGGCCATCCTGCTGCGACAGGGCATTGCCGGACTGCTGCGGCTGGGCGCGGCCTTCGGCGCCCTCTCGATCTGGCTGATCGCCGCGATCGTCTTCTACGACGTGCTGTTGCGCCTGGCGGGCCATCCCACCCTCTGGGCGCTGGAGGTGGCCACCTACCTGATGCTCGCGGCGGCCGTGATGGCCAGCGGCGAGGCCGTGGTGCAGGGCGGCCATTTCGCGGTGCGGCTGCTGCCCGATGCCCTGTCGCCGCAGCGCCGGCGCCGGCTCGACCTCGCCATCGACGCGGCCTGCGCCGGCCTGCTTGCCTTCGTCAGCTACGGATTCCTGGACCTCATGCTGCTGTCCCTGCGTTTCGAGATGAATTCGCCGACCCTGTTGCAGGTGCCGCTGGCGCTGCCGCAGGCTGGCCTCCTGCTGGGCTTCCTGCTGATGCTGGCGGGCTTTCTGCTCCGCCTCGGCGGCCGCGCGGAATAGAGCCCATGCTTGCTGCCCTCGTCCTGGTCGGCTTCCTGGCGCTCGTGGTGGCGGGGATGCCCGTCTTCGCCGCCATGGGGATCGGCGCCGTCGCCGGCATGCTCCTGATCGGCGAGACCGACGCCCTGGCGCGGAACCTGGCCTTCACGATTTCCCAGGCCTTTACCGGCTTCGTGCTTGTCGCGGTGCCGCTCTACATCCTGGTCGGCACCCTGATGGAGGAGGCCGGCTTCAGCCGCAAGCTGTTCGACTTCGCCAAGAGCTGGGTCGGCGGGCTGAACGGCGGGCTCGGTGTCGCGACCGTCGCGGCCTGTGCCCTGTTCGCGGCGATCAGCGGCTCTTCGGTGGCCACCGTCGCCACCATCGGCCTGGTCTGCTTGCCGGCGCTGACCGAGAACGGCTATCGCCCGGCGTTCAGCGGCGCGCTGATCGCCTCCGGCGGCACATTGGGGATCCTGATCCCGCCTTCGATCGCGATGATCCTCTACGGGGTCATAGCCGAGCAGTCGATCGCCAAGCTGTTCCTGGCCGGGCTGCTGCCCGGGCTGCTGCTGGCGGCGCTGATGGCGGGCTATACGGCGCTGGTGGTCCGCGGCACCCGCCAGCCCCGGCGCAGCAGCCTGGCCGAGAAGCGGGCGGCGGCCCGCGACGCCGGCTGGGTGCTGCTGCTGCCGGTCTTCATCCTGGCCAGCATCTATTCCGGGCTGGCCACGCCGACAGAGGCCGCCGCCCTTGCCGTCGCCTATGTCCTGGCGCTCGGACTGGCCGGCGGCAGCCTGTCGGCCGCCGGGATCTGGCGCGCCACGGCGAAGGCGGCGGCAACGACGGTGATGATCTTCATGCTGCTGGGCTTCGGCCGCGCAATGACGGAGTTCTTCACCCTCAGCGGCCTGCCGGACCTGCTGGTCGGCTTCGCCACCGAATACGGGTTGGGCAAGCTGCCGGTCACCATCGCCATGGTGGTCCTGTTCCTGCTGCTCGGCATGGTGCTGGAAGCGCTGTCGATGATGCTGATCGCCGTGCCGATCCTGTTCCTGGTCACGCAGAGCGTGGGCATCGACCCGCTGGCCTTCGGCGTCTTCGTCGTCCTGGCGATCGAGGCGGCGCAGGTCACGCCGCCGATCGGCATCAACCTGTTCACCATCGCCAGCATCGGCAAGGTCGACATCCGCGGCATCTCCTTGCAGATGCTGCCGTTCCTGGGGCTGATCATCGCCCTGATGTTCGCCGTGATCTTCGTCGAGGAACTGGCCACCTGGCTGCCGGGCACGATGTGACGGCGTGCTGCGGCTGTCACACCGCCGTCATGCCGCCATCGACGCCGTCCGGGCGGCCGGATCGATCCCGCTGATCGGTTGAGTGCCTCAGTGTGCCGTGCTCAGCCCCGGCCGCGCTTGTCCCGCGGGAAGTTCTTCCGGAAGTCCGCCGCGCGCTGCCACATCTCCTTGGTGAATGCCTCCGGATCCTCGCGCATGCGCCGGCGGACCATGGCGGAGCGCTCGTCCACGTCGATCTCCGGGGTGCCGGCCTCCACCCCGTCCAGGGCGCGGGACGCGACCTCCTCCGGCGAGGTCTTGTCCATGGTGACAAAGCCGATCATGCCGGTGTCGATGAAGCCGGCATAGATGCCGAAAACCTCCACCCCCTTCTCCGCCAGGTCGCAGCGCAACCCTTGGGTCAGCGCCATCGCCGCCATCTTCGACGCGGCATAGGTGCCGAAATGCGGCACGGTTGCCAGGCTGGCCACCGACAGCATGTTCACCATGGCGGCGCCGCCTGCGTTGGCCCCAGCGGCCTCCAGCAGCGGGGCGAAGGCCAGCGCCATGCGGCCGATGCCGACCACGTTGACGTCCAGCTCCCATTGCAGCGGTTCGACGCTGCCGGCCTCCAGCAGCCCGGCGCCTTCCAGCACCCCGGCATTGTTCACCAGCAGGGTGACGTCGGGGGCGGCCTTCGCCGCGGCCTCCACCTGCGCCTGGTCGGTCACGTCCAGCGGCAGCGCCACCACCTTGCCGCCATGGGCGGCGACAAGGTCCTCCAGCTCCGCCGTCTTGCGGGCGCCGGCATAGACCTTCGCCGCGCCGCGGGCCAGCAGCACCTCCACGAAGCTGCGGCCCAGGCCGCGATTGGCGCCGGTCACCAGCGCCACGGATCCGGCGATCTTCATCCGGCATTCTCCCCCTTGTTCGGAAACATTGCCTTGGCGTCCCCCGGGATGGCCCCTGCGATCCCGGGCGGGCGCAGCCCGCAGCCGGCCAGCACCAGGGCGGTGACATGGCGGGCGATGCGCTCGAATTCCGGCCCGTCCAGCCGTTCGCGGCCCAGCACGGCGGTCACCTGCGGCGCGAAGTCGGCATAGTGCTGGGTCAGCGACCAGATCGAGAAGATCAGGTGCCGGGCATCGACCCGGGCCATGCGGCCCGCCGCCATCCAGCCCTCCAGCACCGCGGCCTTGCCCTCCACCCAGTCGCGTAGGTGGCCCGACAGGTAATCGCCGATGCGCCGGGCGCCGCCCTGCACCTCGCCGGCGAAGACCCGGCTGGCATTGGGGCGGTTGCGCGACCAGTAGACCTTCTCCCGGATATAGGCTTCCAGCGCCGCCGCCGGGTCGGCATCGGGGCGGATGCCGTCCGCTCCGGCCAGCCAGAGGTCCAGGATGTCCGCCAGGACGGCGCGGTACAGCGCTTCCTTGGTGCCGAAATAGTAGTGCAGGTTCGCCTTCGGCAGGCCGGCGGCGCGGGCGATGGCGGCCGTGGTAGCGCCGTCGAAGCCGCGCTCGGCGAACACCGCCTCCGCCGCCTCCAGGATGCGGCCGCGCATCTGCCGGCCGACCTGGGTGTCGGCCCGTGCGCCGCCATCGGGCAGTTCGCCTGCTTCGTTCAGTTCCGTCACGCGCCTGAAGTCCCCGCTCACCTGCCGAGCGCAGCGACGTTAGGCGAGGCGGGGCCGTTCAGGCAATCTTGACCATTTGGTCAGGATTTCGTTACGCTGCTATGCAAAAGCGGAAAACCGCCATCAGCAAAGCCCCGGCGAAGGGGCAACCGGCCGATCCCGCGGATGCCCGCGGCGGCGGCCGGTCGAACAGGATCTTCAGGCGCCGTCCGGCGAGCCGGCCGGCGCGGTCATCGGGAGAGGTCGCGGGGATGGCGCAATCTGCCAGCGAATCCGGGAATCCGTCCATGTCCAGGTTGGAAGGGGGCGGGGCCCCAGAGATCGGCTCAGACGGGCCCGACATCGCCGCCGGCCGGCTGCCGGCGGCGGCCTATGCGGCGAACTTCGCCGACGTGAAGCCGGTGCTGAACCGGCGCGAGGCGCTGGTCGAGGCCAGCCGCTGCCATTTCTGCTACGACGCGCCCTGCGTCACCGCCTGCCCCACCAGCATCGACATCCCCCGCTTCATCCGCGGCATCGCCACCGACAATGTCCGCGGCGCGGCGATGACGATCCTGGAGGCGAACATCATGGGCGCGGCCTGCGCCCGTGTCTGTCCCACCGAGGTGCTGTGCGAGGAGGTCTGCGTGCGCGAGGCGCAGGAGGGCAAGCCGGTGCGCATCGGCGCCCTGCAGCGCTATGCCACCGACGACCTGCTGGCGCGCGGCGAGCAGCCTTTCACCCGCGCCGCGGCGACGGGGAAGAAGATTGCGGTGGTCGGCGCCGGCCCGGCCGGCCTGGCCTGCGCCCATGCGTTGGCACGCAAGGGCCATGACGTGACGGTCTTCGAGGCGCGGGAGAAGGCCGGCGGCCTGAACGAGTACGGCATCGCCGCCTACAAGATGCCGGGCGGCATCGCCCAGGCGGAGGTCGATTTCATCCTGGGTGTCGGCGGGATCGAGCTGCGCTGCGGCCAGGCGCTGGGCCGCGACATCACCCTGGCGGCACTGCGGAAGGACTATGACGCGGTGTTCGTCGGCACCGGCCAGGCCGGCGTGAACGCCCTGCGGCTGGAGGGCGAGGAGATGCCCGGCGTGCTGGACGCGGTCGATTATATCGCGGAGCTGCGCCAGGCGCCGGACCTGTCGGCCCTGGCGGTCGGGCGCCGGGTGGCGGTGATCGGCGGCGGCAATACCGCGGTCGACATCGCCGTGCAGTGCCGCCGCCTGGGGGCGGAGGAGGTCACCATGCTCTACCGCCGCGGCCCGGAACAGATGAGCGCCACCTGGAAGGAACGCGAATTCGCCCAGGTGAACGGGGTGAAGATCCGCTTCTTCGCCGCGCCGGTGCGGCTGCTGGCGGCGGACGGCAGGCTTGCCGGCGTGGAATGCGCGGTGACGCAGCTGGGCGCCGATGGCAGGCTGGAACAGACGGCGCGCCGCTTCACGGTGGAGGCCGACATGCTGTTCAAGGCGATCGGCCAGAGCTTCGTCGCCGATCCGGTGAACGACGGCGCCACCGAGGCGCTGGAGATCGCTGGCGGCCGCATCGCGGTGAACGAAGAGCGGCGCACCACCCTGCCGGATGTCTGGGCCGGCGGCGACTGCATCGCGGGCGAGGATCTGACGGTTGCGGCCGTCGAGGATGGCAAGGTCGCGGCGGCCTCGATCCACGCCGCCCTGACGGCTGGCTGAGGGAGGCGAAGATGGCCGATCTGCGCACCGAATTCTGTGGCATCACGTCGCCGAACCCGTTCTGGCTGGCCTCCGCGCCGCCGACCGACAAGGCCTACAATGTCGAGCGCGCCTTCCGCGCCGGCTGGGGCGGCGTGGTCTGGAAGACCCTGGGCGAGGACCCGCCGGTCGTGAACGTCTCGTCGCGCTACGGCACCCTGGAGGTGGGCGGCGTGAAGATGGTCGGCATGAACAATATCGAGCTGATCACCGACCGCCCGCTGCAGGTGAACCTGCAGGAGATCAAGCAGGTGAAGCGCGACTGGCCGGACCGGGCGGTCGTCGTTTCCCTGATGGTCCCCTGCGAGGAGCCGAACTGGAAGGCGATCCTGGCGGCGGTGGAGGAGACAGGCGCCGACGGGGTGGAACTGAATTTCGGCTGCCCGCACGGCATGTCGGAGCGCGGCATGGGCGCCGCCGTCGGCCAGGTGCCCGAATATGTCGAAATGGTCACCCGCTGGTGCAAGGCGCATACGCGGATGCCGGTGATCGTGAAGCTGACGCCGAATGTCGGCAATATCCGCGGGCCGTCGCGGGCGGCCCATGCCGGCGGTGCCGATGCCGTCTCGCTGATCAACACCATCAACTCGATCATGTCGATCGACCTGGATGCGATGGCACCGACCCCGATCGTCGACGGGCTGGGCACCCATGGCGGGTATTGCGGCCCGGCGGTGAAGCCGGTGGCCCTGAACATGGTGGCGGAGATCGCCCGCGATGCGGAGACGCGCGGCCTGCCGATCTCCGGCATCGGCGGCATCGCCACCTGGCGCGACGCGGCGGAGTTCATGGCGCTGGGCTGCGGCACCGTCCAGGTCTGCACCGCGGCGATGCATTACGGCTTCAAGATCGTCGAGGACATGGCCGACGGGCTGTCGAACTGGATGGACGGCAAGGGCTATGCCCGGATCGACGCTTTCCGCGGCATGGCGGTGCCCAACGTGGTCGACTGGAACGACCTGAACCTGAACTACAAGACCATCGCCCGCATCGACCAGGAGAAGTGCATCGGCTGCGGTCTCTGCCATATCGCCTGCGAGGATACCTCCCACCAGGCGATCGCGGCGGACCGCGACGGCGCGAAGCGGGTCTATTCGGTGATCGACGCGGAATGCGTAGGCTGTAACCTGTGCCAGATGGCCTGCCCGGTCACCGGCTGCATCGACATGGTGGCGGTCGACACGGGCAAGGGGCGCCTGACCTGGCGCGACCATCCGAACAACCCCATGCGCGTCAAGGAGGCAGCCGAGTGAACGACAACAGCCCGCAGAAAGGCGCTGCAGGCAATCTCCGCATCGATGGCGACCGGCTCTGGGCCTCGCTGATGGAGATGGCGAAGATCGGCGCCACCGCGAAGGGCGGCAATTGCCGCCTGGCGCTGACCGACCTGGACCGGGAGGGCCGCGACCTCTTCGTCCGCTGGGCGGAGGAGGCGGGCTGCACGGTGACGGTCGACCGGATGGGCAACATCTTCGCCCGCCGGCCGGGCAGCGATCCGGACGCCCGGCCGGTCGGTGCGGGGTCGCACCTGGACACCCAGCCCACCGGCGGCAAGTTCGACGGCGTCTATGGCGTGCTGGCCGCGCTGGAGGTGGTGCGCACCCTGAACGACCATGACGTGACCACGCGGGCACCGGTCGAGATCTCGGTCTGGACCAACGAGGAGGGCTCGCGCTTTCCGCCGGCGATGATCGGCTCCGGCGTCTATGCCGGGGTCTTCGACCTCGACCACGGGCTCAGCCGTGCCGACCCGGACGGCAAGACGATCGGCGAGGAGCTGAAGCGGATCGGCTATGCCGGGCCGGAGGAGATGGGCTCCCGCGACTTCGGCGCCTTCTTCGAGGTGCATATCGAGCAGGGGCCGATCCTGGAGGCCGAGGAGAAGACCATCGGCGTGGTCCAGGGCGCACAGGGCCAGCGCTGGTACGAGATCACCCTGACCGGGCAGGAGGCGCATGCCGGCCCGACGCCGATGGCGCGCCGCAAGGACGCGCTGGTCGGCGCGTCGCGGATCGTGGGCGAGGTCAACCGCATCGGCCATGCCAACCAGCCCTATGCCTGTGCCACCGTCGGCATGATGCAGGTGCATCCGAACTCCCGGAACACGATCCCGGGCAAGGTCTTCTTCACCGTCGATTTCCGCCATCCCGACGATGCGATCCTGTCGAAGATGGACGGCGAGCTGCGCGCCTTCGCGGCGAAGGCGGCGGAAGAGGCGGGGCTTGAGATCGACCTGAAGGAGATCTGGTACTCGCCGCCGGTCGCCTTCGCCGAAGACTGCGTGACGGCGGTGCAGGAGGCGGCCACGACGATGGGCTTCGGCAACATGCCCATCGTATCGGGTGCCGGGCACGATGCCTGCTACATCTCCCGCGTGGCGCCGACCGGCATGATCTTCGTCCCCTGCGAGGACGGCATCTCCCACAACGAGGTGGAGAACGCGACGCCGCAGGACCTGGCCGCCGGCTGCAACGTGCTGCTGCACGCGATGCTGGCCCGGGCGAACGCCTGAGGGGCAATTGCATAGGGACCACACCTATCTTGCCGTCGTCCTCGGGCTTGACCCGAGGATCGCGATGGAACGGTGCCGCTGCGCAGCGTAGCGGCCGGCGGATCGGTCCTCGGGTCAAGCCCGAGGACGACGGAGAGGTTGGCATATTCGGATCGAGACGCCGGGGTGCCCGGCAGACACAGGAGGCGGAAGCATGGGTGAGATTCCGGTCATCGACCTCGGGCCCTATTTCTCGGGCGGGGCCGACGGCAAGGCGAAGGTGGCGGCGGCGGTCGACAGGGCCTGCACCGACATCGGTTTCTTGATCGTCACCGGCCATGGCGTCCCGGCGGACCTGATCCAGGAGATGCGCCCCGTGAGCCGGCGCTTCTTCGACCTGCCGATGGCGGCGAAGATGGGCTACAAGATGCCGGACGACCGCTATCGCGGCTATACCGCCTTCGGTGGCGAGGCGCTGAGCTATTCGCTGGGCGACGAGAGTCCGCCGGACCTGAAGGAAGGCTTCTCCATCGGGCCCTGCGACACGCCGAAGGACGCGTACCACCTGGCCGGCGGCAATTTCTTCGCCGACAATATGTGGCCGGCGGAGATGCCGGAACTGCGGCCGGTCTGGACCCGCTACTACAATGCGATGGAGGGGCTCGCCACCGGCCTGATGCGGATCTTCGCCCTGGGCCTGGGCATGGACGAGCATTTCTTCGACGGCAAGGTCGACCACCACATCACCAACTTCACCGCCATGCACTACCCGCCGGTGGAGGGAGAGGTGCTGCCCAACCAGCTGCGCGGCGGCGCCCATACCGACTATGGCAGCCTGACCATCGTGCAGCGCGACGACAGCCCCGGGGGCTTGCAGGTGCTGGACAAGTCCGGCGCCTGGATCGACGCGCCCTACGTGCCCGACAGCTTCGTCATCAATCTGGGCGACCTGATGGCGGAATGGACCAACGACCGCTGGGTCTCCACCCTGCACCGGGTGGTGCCGCCGCCGCCGGAGGCCGCGGCCACAGCCGACCGCCTGTCGCTGCTGTTCTTCCACCAGCCGAACTACGACGCCCGGATCGAGGTGCTGCCGACCTGCACCGGGCCGGACAACCCGCCGAAATACGGCAATACCACTTCCGGCGAGCATGTGCTGGAGAAGATCCGCCGCCACCGCACCCCGGGTCTGGAGAGCGCTGCCGAATAGCCGGCAGATCCTGCGACCGACCGGACGCCCCCGCCGCTCTGCGGCGGGGGCTTTTTCTTGCCGTCATTCCTGTCCCGGGCCGGCCATGGCGCCGGGCTACGGATGTCGAAGCCGCGCGTCGCCGGTGATCCGGCATCCTGATCCCGAAGCTGGAAATGAAGAGCCTCAGTAATATTTCTTTTTCATTCAGAATAACTTTCTTTCATTGTCAGAAACATGCAGCAATATCTGTGCCAGAATCGCTCGACCAGCCGCGGCTTGTTTGACCGGTGGAGTCTCCCATGGTACAGATCATTGAGTGCACCGGCAGTCGACGGACTGCGTTGCTTTTCAATCCAGAAATGTGGTCATGGAAGCGGAAAAAGCAGAGAAGATATCTGTAAGCAATCTTTTCAAGGTATTCGGATCCGAGCCCGAGAAGGCGCTGGATCTTTACAAGCAGGGTCTGTCGAAGGAAGAGATCCTCGAGAAGACGGGGCAGACGATCGGCGTGATCGATGCGAATTTTACCGTCTACGAGGGTGAGATCTTTGTCGTCATGGGGCTGTCCGGCTCCGGCAAATCCACCCTGGTGCGCCTGCTGAACCGGCTGATCGAGCCGACCGCGGGCTCCGTCGTGGTCGACGGGATCAACGTGACGGCTGCGGACGACAATGCGCTGATCGACATCCGCCGGCGCCGCATGAGCATGGTCTTTCAATCCTTCGCGCTGTTCCCGCACCTGACTGTGCTGCAGAACACCCTCTTCGGCCTCGAGCTGGCGGGCCTGCCCCTCGCGCAGCAGCGGGAGAAGGGCCGCGAGGTGCTGGACCAGGTCGGCCTGTCGCCCTGGGCGGATTCCTATCCGGACGAACTGTCCGGCGGCATGAAACAGCGGGTCGGCCTGGCGCGGGCGCTGGCGAACGACCCGGGGATCCTTCTGATGGACGAGGCGTTCTCCGCCCTCGACCCGCTGATCCGGGCGGAAATGCAGGACGAGTTGATGAAGCTGCAGTCCGCCTTCCAGAAGACGATCGTGTTCATCTCCCACGATTTGGACGAGGCGACGAAGATCGGCGACCGGATCGCCGTGATGGAAGGCGGCAAGATTGCCCAGATCGGCACGCCCGACGAGATCCTGACCAACCCCGCCGACGACTATGTCCGCTCCTTCTTCCGCGGCGTCGACATCTCCCAGGTGCTGACCGCCGGCGATATCGCCCGCAAGACGCAGGTCACTGTCCTGGACCGGCAGCATACCGGCCTGCGCGCGGCACTGAGCCGGCTGCAGGAATACGAACGGGACTATGGCTATGTGGTCGACCGCAAGCAGCGCTTCCATGGCATCGTTTCCGTGGAATCGCTGAGCCGTGAACTGAAGGCGAAGGAACCCGACCTGCACCGTGCGATGCTTACCGACGTGGAGCCGATTCTGTCCGGCACGACCATCGCCGACATCGTCGGCCGCATCGCGGAGAGCCCCTACGGCCTGCCTGTTGTCGACGACAAGGAGACCTATCTCGGGGTGATCTCGAAGACCACCTTGCTGCAGGCATTCGACCGGGAGACCGACCTGGAGCTCAGCGAAGAGACTGCCGCCGCCGGCGAGGCAGCGCGTGCAGATGCCGCGGCAAACGCAAGCCAGCAGGCCGCGTCATGACCGACATGCAGCTTGCGCAAGCAGACAGCGCCACCAGCGACAATCCCTGGGGGCAGACCGAAGGGTCGGCCGCACCCGCCGCCGAGGATACCGGCGCCGGCTGGCTCGACCAGGCCGCGGCCGCGCCCGAGGATCCGGGCTTCTCCATCCTCGACCCTTTCGCCGAGACGATCCTGCCGGTGGGCAGCTGGGTGGACAGCGGGCTGGCCTGGCTGGTCGACAATTTCCGCCCGGTGTTCCAGGCGATCCGCTGGCCGATCGACCTCCTGCTGCAGGCCATGGAAGGCCTGCTGACCGGCCTTTCGCCGTGGATCGTGCTGGTGGTGATCGGCCTCGGCGCCTGGCAGCTCGCCGGCGGCCGGCTGGCCATCGGCGCCCTGATCTCGATGGTCGTGATCGGCCTGGTCGGCGCCTGGGACGAGGCGATGGTGACCCTGTCGCTGGTGCTTACCTCCGTCTTCTTCTGCATCCTCATCGGCCTGCCGACGGGGATCTGGCTGGCGCGGAGCGATCGCGCCGCGACCGCGATGCGGCCGTTCCTGGACGCCATGCAGACCACGCCGGCCTTCGTCTACCTGGTGCCGATCGTGATGTTGTTCGGCATCGGCAACGTGCCCGGCGTCGTGGTCACCATCATCTTCGCCCTGCCGCCGCTGATCCGCCTGACCAACCTGGGCATCCGGCAGGTGCCGCCTGACCTGGTGGAGGCGGCGATCTCCTTCGGCGCGTCGCCGCGCCAGCTGCTCTACAAGGTGCAGCTGCCGATGGCGATGCCGACGATCATGGCCGGGGTGAACCAGACCCTGATGCTGGCCCTGTCGATGGTGGTGATCGCCTCCATGATCGCGGTCGGTGGGCTGGGCCAGATGGTGCTGCGCGGCATCGGCCGCCTGGACATGGGCCTGGCCGTGACCGGCGGCGTCGGCATCGTGATCCTGGCGATCATCATCGACCGGATCACCCAGTCGCTCGGCCGCCCGCAGCGGGAGAAGGGCTATCGCCACTGGACCGAGACTGGCCCCGCCGCACTCGTCATGCGTGTCACCCGCGGCCGGGCCGCAGCGAACCGCCCCGCGGCCGCGGCCGCCGGGGAAGGCACCGCGGGATCGGTGCCGCAGCAGTCCGGCACGACCGGATCTGACTGAAAGAGAGCGAGCCGCCGGGGCGGCCGGAGGGCATTGCCAGCCGGATCGCCGCGGCGCTCACCTGTTCTTCGAAAGAGAGGAAGGAATGCCATGTCCATGGAACTGACCGTCCATTCTGATGGCCGCCCCGAAGGCCGCGGGGCGTTCGGCCGGCTGGCCCGCGGCGCGATCGGCGCCGCCGCAGGGCTCGGCCTGGCGCTTGCCGCCAGCGCGGCCTCGGCCGACCACCACATGCCCGGCAAGGGCGTCGAGGTGCAGCCGATCAAGAGCTCGATCGCCGAGGAGACCTTCCAGACCATCCTGGTGATGAAGGCGCTGGAGGAACTCGGCTACGACGTGCAGCCGATCAAGGAGATCGAGTACGCCACCGGCCATGTCGCCCTGGCCAACGGCGACGCCACCTTCATGGCGGACCATTGGGACCCGCTGCATGTCGACTTCTACGAGAATGCCGGCGGCGACAAGAAGCTCTATCGCGAGGGCGTCTATTCGCCGGGCGCGCTGCAGGGCTACCTGATCGACAAGAAGACCGCCGACGCCCACGACATCACCACGATCGACCAGCTGAAGGATCCGGAGATCGCGAAGCTGTTCGACGCCGACGGCGACGGCAAGGCCGACCTTGCCGGCTGCAACCCCGGCTGGGGCTGCGAGAAGGTGATCGAGCATCACCTGGACGCCTACGACCTGCGCGACACGGTCGAGCACAAGCAGGGCCAGTATTCGGCGATCATCGCCGACACGATTTCGCGCCATAACCAGGGCGAGCCGATCCTGTACTACACCTGGACCCCGTACTGGGTGTCCGGCGTGCTGGTCCCGGGCAAGGACGTGACCTGGCTGCAGGTGCCGTTCAGCTCCCTGCCGGGCGCCCGCAAGGACGTGTCCACGAAGCTCCCCGACGGCCGCGACTACGGCTTCCAGGCGAACAACCAGCGCATCGTCGCGAACAAGGCGTTCGCCGAGGCGCATCCGGATGCCGCGAAGCTGTTCTCGATCATGAAGCTGTCGTCCAACGACATCTCCGCCCAGAACAAGCGGATGCGCGATGGCGAAAACTCCGCCGACGCGATCGAGCGCCATGCCGACGCCTGGATCAAGGCGAACCAGAAGAAGTTCGACAAGTGGGTCGCCGAGGCCCGCGAGGCGGCAAAGGGCAGCTGATCAGGCCGTCCTGACGTACCGGGGCTGCGGTCCCGGAACGAGGTGATCGGGCCCCCGTCGCGGCAGCGGCGGGGGCCCCTTCCTTTTCGGGCCCCCGCGCAGAGTGGCTCGGTCAGCCGTTCGCCGGCGCGGCGAGCGAAGGATCGACGGCACAGTCGATGCTGTCGATGCAGGTCTGCTCCGCGGCACCTGTCCTGCTGCCGCGATGCCACGGGCCGTCGCGCAGACGCAGCATGTCCAGGAATGCCAGGTCGAAGCACCGCCAGCCGCCGCCCGACGGCAGGCCGGAGCGCGAGGCGCCGTCGAACTGCCAGGCCAGGACATGCCACCGTGCGCGGCCATCGGGATGCCGCTTCGTGCCCAGCAGATGGGGGCAGAATTCCCGCCGCAGGCCGGATCCCATGGCGGTGACAGGCCGTCCCTCCCGGATCGCTTGCCGCAGCAGTGCGGTCTTTTCGTCCCCGGTCATGGCGCCATCCCGACCCCGGAGACGGGCAAGGCCGGCTCCGGCTGCAGCGCGGTCACCGAGAATGCCACCCGCGGCGGCGGTGCGGAGGGGGCATGGGGAATAGGGGCAAGGGGCATGGGGGTGGGAGAGATGTCGGGATCGTGGCCGGCGCACCAGAGCAGCGGCCAGTCCATCCGCTCAGCCCCGCGGGCACCGCCGCCCGCCATCGACTGCCAGGGACCATCCGACAGCCGCGCCACGATGCCGCCGGGTCCGCCGCCGGTATGCACCGCGATCTCGATCTCGAACCGCTCCGGCACCGCGAAAGGCGCCAGCCATGTCTGCGCCCCCTCCGTAGGCAGCGGGATCAGCTGCACGGCCGGCCGCCGGTCGCGACCGATGTCGATGCGCAGGATGGCGCCGGCCTCGTCCTCCCGCCAGGCATAGACCAGCGGCAGCGGTGCCTCCTTTGCCGGCAGGGCGCCGGCGATCCGCCAGCGCAGCCAGTGCGCGGCGCCGGGCCGCTGGCCCCAGCGGTGCGGTGCGGCGATCTCCGCCGGCGCCGGTGTCAACGGCTGGTCCCGAACCAGGGCATGGCCGGGCGGTACCGGCCAGTCGAGCCATTCGTCCAGCCGGCCCTGCAGGTCCAGCTTGCGGATCGCAAAGGCGCCGTCGCGCAGCTCCAGCAGCACCAGGTGGGCACCCTCCACCGTGCCCGGCATCGCGCCGCCCGGGCCGTAGAGGGTGCCGGCCCCGGCGGTGCAGATCTGCAGCAGGCCGTCGGCGACCTGCAGATCGAAGGCGATGACATGGCTGCACAGATAGGCGGCCACGCCGGCGGCACGCATCATCGCCAGGGCCTGTTCCGCCGGCTCCGGCGCCACGCGCCACATCGGGAAGCGGCGATAGCCGTTCACCGGCAGCAGCGGATGGTGGCCGCAGACCAGCAGCGGGCGGCGGCCGGCCAGCGCCTGCAGGGCCTCCGCCAGGAAATCCAGGTCGATCCGCGCCCTGCCGCGATTGTCGGGATCGGCGGTGCCCAGCAGCACCGCGCCGCCATCGCCCAGGGTGACGGCATGGTTCAGGCCGCGGCGCAGGACAATCCCGGGGATCTCGCCGTCCAGCATCAGCGCCCGGTAGATCGCGGCGCTTGCCGCGTCATAGACCGTGTGGTTGCTGGGCACGTGGAGGATCGGTGCGAAACCGCCGGCCAGCGGCGCGAACTCGCGCTCCAGGAAGTGCCGCCACTGCGCGCGGAGGGTATCCGGGTCGCAATAGCCGTCGACATGGTCGCCCAGGTAGATGCAGGCATCGGCCCAGCCGGCATGGCGCAGCGCCACATCCGATAGCTGCCGGAACCGCGCCTCGTGCGGGCCGCCGGGTACGCCGCTGCAACTGTCGCCAAGCACCACGAGGCGCATGTCCTGATCCTTTTCCGTCTGCGGGTGGTTCTGCCGGCCCGCCTTCTGCCAGCTTCAATCCGGCCGCCGGCTGGGCTACGGTTCGCACCGTATCGGGGCGCCGACAGGGGGTTTGCGTGGCAGACAGGATAGCCGATGACGGGCAGCCGCTGTGGCTCATGGCGGTGCTGGGGATTCTGGTCGGTGTCGTGGCCGGCTTCGGGGCCTGGATCTTCCGCCTGCTGATCGGGCTGGTGCACAATCTGCTGTTCCTGGGCGAGCCGCAGCTCTACTACGACGCCAACCTGCACACGCCGGCGGGACCGTTCGGCGCCGCCATCATCCTGGCGCCGGTGATCGGCTCCGTCGTCGTCACCTTCCTGGTCAAGACCTTCGCACCGGAAGCCAAGGGCCATGGCGTGCCGGAGGTGATGGACGCGATCCACTACAATGACGGCCGCATCCGGCCGCAGGTCGCGGTCGTGAAGTCGATCGCCTCGGCGGTCTCGATCGGCTCCGGCGGCTCGGTCGGCCGCGAAGGGCCGATCATCCAGATCGGTGCCGCCTTCGGCTCCACCCTGGGGGCGATCTTCCGCCTGCCGCCGCGGCAGAAGATCATCCTGATCTGCGCCGGTGCGGGCGGCGGCATCGCCGCCACCTTCAACGCCCCGCTGGGCGGCGTGCTGTTCGCGATCGAGCTTCTGCTGCTGTCGGTCAACGCGCGCTCCCTGCTGCCGGTGGCGCTGGGCACCATGACCGCCACCTATATCGGCCGCTGGCTGCTCTCCACCCACCCGTCGTTCGATGTGCCCGACCTGGTGATCCCGGATTTCCACCTGGTGCAGGGCTGGGGCCTGGTCCTGTTCCTGCCGCTCGGGCTGATCATGGGGCTGGTCTGCTGGGTCTTCGTGCGGGGCATCTACTGGGCGGAGGACCGCTTCGACGACCTGATCCGCAACGACTATCTGCGCCACGCGCTGGGCATGCTGGCGGTCGGCGTGATGATCTGGCTGATGCTGCGGTTCGCCGGCAACTACTACATCCAGGGCGTCGGCTATGCGGCGATCATGGACGTCCTGCAGGGCGCCCTGTCGGACCCGCTTTTCCTGCTGCTGCTGTTCGCCCTGAAATATGTCGCGACCTGCCTGACCCTGGGTTCGGGCGGTTCCGGCGGCGTCTTCTCGCCCTCGCTGTTCATGGGCGCCACCGTCGGCGCGGCCTTCGGCGTGGGCTGCCACGAGCTGTTCCCGGCGCTGGCGATCACCGTCCCGGTGTTCGCCATCGCCGGCATGGCGGCAGCCGTCGGCGGCACCACCGGTGCGGTCCTGACCGCCTCCGTCATGGTGTTCGAGATGACCCTCGACCAGCGCGCGATCCTGCCGATCGTGGTCACCGTCGTGATCGCCTATGCGCTGCGCAAGTACCTGTCGCCCGACAGCATCTACACCCTGAAGCTGCGGCGCCGCGGCCATGTCGTGCCGGAGGGGCTGCAGGCGGCGGTCGACGATGCCCGTGCCGTGCGCCACGCGATGAGCGACCGCTACCGCATGGCCCGCCCCGACGCGCTGGCCGTGCCGGGACGGGAGCCGGTCGTGGTGGAGCGCGACGGCACCATCGTCGGCGTGGTGCCGCCGCTGCCGGACGGCAGCAGCCGGCCGGTCGGCGACCTGCCGATGGCCCGGCTGGTCTTCGTCCCGCCGGAGGCGCCGCTGGTCGCCACCCAGCGCGAGATGCACCGGGAGGGCGCCGATTATGCCCTGGTTCTGAAGGCGCCGGGGCAGAAGCGCGCCGCCGACATCGTCGGCATCCTGGGCCCGGTGGAGATTGCCGCCTGTTCCTGCCGCACGGCGCGCCTGCTTTAGGCTGCCGCCGCCACGCCCGCCGGTCCGTTCAGAACCGCATCGTCAGTTCGCCCAGTCGCTTGGTCAGCTTGCGGTTCTCGGCATAGTCGACGGGCACCGCGACGATCGCCGGGCCGGGCTGCAGGAAGGCCTCCTGCAGGGCGGGGACCAGTTCCTGCGGGCTCTGCACCGTCTTGCCCCAGCAGCCGAACGCCTTCGCCAGCAGCTCGAAATCGGGATTGTTGAAGGCGAGGTCGGAATGCCGGCCGTCGAAATGGTTCTGCTGCTTCCACTTGATCAGCCCGTACTCGCCGTCCAGCCAGACCATGATGACGACGTTCAGCTTCAGCCGGGCGGCGGTCTCGATGTCGTGGATGTTCATCATCACGCCCGCATCGCCGCAGATCGCCAGCACCTTGGCCTGCGGATGCGCGAACTTGGCGCCGATCGCGCCGGGCAGGGCGAAGCCCATCGAGCAGAAGCCGTTGGAGATCAGGCAGGTATTGGGCTCGTCGCACTGGTAGTAGCGGGCGATCCACATCTTGTGCGCCCCGACATCGGACAGCAGGATGTCCGACGGGCCCAGGAACTCCCGCACCTCCCACAGGATCTTCTGCGGCTTCATGGGGAAGGCGGTATCGTCCTTCTCCATCGCGAAATCGTCCAGGATCGTGCGCCGCAGCGGCGCCCAGCGGCCGATGTCGTGCAGCGGCAGCCGGCCCTCGCACTTGCGGTTCAGCGCCTCGTTGATCTGCCACAGGGCGTCGGCCACGTCGGAGACCACCTCGACCTCGACCGGATAGTCCTGGTCCACCTCCGCCGGCGAATAGTCGATATGCAGGACCTTCTTGTTGCCGGACCGGTCCCAGGCGCGCGGCGCATATTCCACCAGGTCGTAGCCGACGGCGATCACCAGGTCGGCCTGGTCGATCGCCAGGTTGGCATGGTCGCCGCCCTGCAGGCCGATGGTGAACAGGCAGTGCTGGTCGCCGCGCGGCACCGCGCCCTTGCCCATGAAGGTGTTGATCACCGGGATGCCGGTCTTGCGCGCGAAGCGGCGCAGCTGCCGGGCGGCATGTTTGCGCACCGACCCGTTGCCGGCCAGGATGATCGGGTTCTCCGCCGCGGTGATCAGCTCGATCGCGGCATCGACGGCTTTCCAGTCGGCGGCCGGCCGGCGCACCTCGTCGGGCCGGATCGGCTCGCCGGTGACCTCCGCGGCGGCGACATCCTCCGGCAGCTCGATCAGGCAGGGGCCCGGCTTCTCCGTCTCTGCCAGCTTGAACGCCTTGCGCACGATCTCCGGCACGTTTTCCGGCCGCATCACGCTCTGCGACCATTTCGTGATCGGCCGGTACATGGACACCGTGTCCATGTTCTGGTGGCTCTCCTTGTGCAGGCGCTCGGTCTCCGCCTGGCCGACGATCGCCACGACAGGCGAGCGGTCCAGATGCGCGTCGGCGATGCCGGTGACCAGGTTCGTCGCGCCGGGGCCCAGGGTCGCCAGGCAGACGCCGGCCTTGCCGGTCAGCCGGCCATAGGCATCGGCCATGAAGGCGGCGGCCTGCTCGTGCCGGCAAAGGACGAAGCGGATCCGGCTGTCCAGCAGCGAGATCATCAGGTCCGCATTTTCTTCGCCCGGCAGGCCGAAGATATGCTCGACACCCTCCGCCTCCAACGCGCGGACGAACAGGTCCGATCCCTTCATCATCTGCCCCTTTCCGGCTTTTCCTCGTCCTGCCAGCCGTGATCGGCGGCAGGTTCCCCTTCTTGCGGCGCCTCCCGCTGCAGGCGCTTGCCCTCCAGCTGGCGCTCCGCGCGCTCGGCCTCCGCCGCCGCGCCGCGGCGGTCCGCGCCGCTGCGGCCGAAGCGCAGGCGGTTGCTCTCCGCCTTGGCGGCGGCCTCCTGACGGGCACGCTGCTTGCGGAAACGCTTCAGATTGACCAGGTCGCCCATAGACGGTTGCCCACCGCGCAACGAATAGATCCGCGCCCTCGCGCCCTGCCATTGGCCGCGGCGGCCTGCCCCGGGGTGACTTGCCCCGGAGTGACTTGCCCTGAAGCGACTTGCCCCGTATACGCGACTGCTGGGCTGCGGCTGCGGGCGGCCCCGAAGACGGTGCATGCCGGAAGTCGATCCGGCGTGCACGCGGCAGTCTAGCGGAGAGGCAGGCCCGCCGGCCAGACGCCCCGCGGGGTGGCGGCGGATCGGGATTGGACGCGGGCAGGCAGGCGTGAGGAAATCGGCGCCGGCGGGTGCGGGCGGTATCTGACTGCGCCTGTCGTACCGGCAGCGAAACCCGCCGACGGGAGTACCCATGGTCTCAAGTGGCGCGGCAGCGCATGCGGGCCGGACGACGTTCGGCCGCCCCCGGGCGGGCCGCGGGTAGGGCGGCCGATGCGCTGGTTTCTCGGCACCGTCGCAACCCTTCTGCTGGTCCTGGCTGTCGGCGCCCTGGTCGCACCGCGCCTGATCGAATGGAACGACTATCGCGACCGGATCGCCGACGCGTTCGCGCAGCGGACCGGATTGCGGGCAGAAATCGGCGGCGACCTGCACATGGTGCTTCTGCCGCGGCCGACATTGTTCGCCGCCGATGTCCGTCTCTCCGCGCCGGGCGATCCGGACGACCCGCTGGCCATCGTGCCGGCTTTGCGCGCCGAACTGGATCCCCTTTCCCTGCTGGCCGGCCATGTCGAGCCGCGGGCGATCGCATTGGAGGCGCCGGACATCAGGCTGCGCCTCGGGGATCGGGGCCTCGCCGATGCCACCGCATTGTCGGAGCGGCTGCTGGCCGTCGGCGGCAGTGCCGAAGAGATCCGGTTGCGGAACCTGGCGGTTGCCGATGCGCGCCTGACGGTCGTTCGGGACGGCCGGCCGCTGGCGACCTTCGCCGGCATCGACCTGGCCTTCACCGCACCCGGAGCGGAGCGCCCCGGCAACCTGCAGGTCGAAGGCCGCTGGGACGAGGTGCCGTTCATCGCGACCCTTGAGGTCGGTGCCCTGCCGGCCTCCGGCCAGACGACCCTGCGGGGCCGCGGGGAGCTGGCCGGCGGCCTTGCCCAGATCAGCTATGGCGGGGCGCTGACGATCGTGCCGGAAGATGCCGCGCCGCGTTCCGAGGGCGGGGCTGCGGCCGATCTTTCCACCGAAGGCCAGCTGAATGCGACGGTCCGCGATCCGGCGGCGCTGCTCTCGCTGCTCTGGCCGCAGGAGGAGAATGGCGGGCAGATCCCGCGCGAGCCCCTGACCCTGGCCGCGCGGCTGATCGCGGAGCCCGGCTCCCTCGTCGTCAACAACCTGGACCTGCGCTGGGGGCGGACCACGATCGGCGGTGCGGCGGCGGCGATCGTCGGGCCGCCGGTCGACCTCAACCTGACCCTTCAGATTGCCGGCCTCGACCTGGACCTGCTGGCACCCGTGGCCGCGCGGCTGCTGCCGGCGGTCGACGGCACCCTGTCGCTGCCGGTCGCCGACCGCGTCACCTTCGACATCGCCGCCACCGCCCTGCGGTTCCGCCAGAGCGTGGTGCGCAGGCTGCAGGTCGCCGGCGTCCTGGAAAAGGGCGTGCTGGACCTTCAGGACCTGCAGGCGGACCTGCCCGGCAGCGCGACGCTTGCCGCCGGGGGACGGTTGCTCACGCCGGGCGACCTGCCGGAATTCACCGGCCATCTGGCCGTCGAATCGGCCGACGCGCGGCGCACCCTCGGCTGGCTCGGGGTGGACGAGGCACTGCTGCCGGCGGCGGCGCCGCGGCGGCTGCGGGCGGCGGCCGACCTGGCGCTCGATGCCGGGCTGTGGCGGGTCCTGGACCTTGCGGTGGAGATGGACGGCACCTCCCTGCAGGGCGGCATCGCCCTGCGCCCGGCCGGGCGCCCTTCCTTCAGCGCCAATCTCCGCCTCGGCCATCTGCACCTGGATCCCTGGATGCCGGTGCTGGGCCATCTTCTGTCGCAGGCCGGTGCGGGGGCGGGTGGCGGCCGGGCGGTGGGCGAGCGGCTGGCCGACCTTGCCGGCCACCTGGCCGGTGTGGACAGCAATCTGCGCCTGTCCCTGCGCGACATCGCCTGGCAGGACAGCCAGCTGTCGGAAGGACATGTCGACCTCACCCTGGTGCGGGGCGCGCTGTCCCTGACCCGCGCGGTGGGCGTGCTGGGCGACGGGCTGCGGACCGAACTCTCCGGCTCGGCGACGGTCGCGGAGGATGGCGGCGGCCTCGACTACGACCTCACGGTCGAGGCGGCGGGCCAGCATCTCCTGGACCAGCTGCAGCGACTCGCGCCCGTCCTGCTGCCCGGGGCCGAGACCGCGGATGCCCCGGACCCGGCGACCCAGGCTGCGGCGGTGTCCGGGCAGGCCGCGCCGCCGGCCGGCCCCTCCCGCCTGGCGCTGCGGCTGGGGGGCGATACCCGCCAGGCCCTGCTGCGCGACCTTGTCTTCGACCTGCCCGGCGCGCGGCTGACCGGCCGGGGCACTTTGGGCCTGACAGCGCCAGTACCGACCCTGGTGGCGGATATCGGCTGGCAGGTGCGCGACCCCCAGCGCTTCGCCGCCCGCTTCGCGACCCGGCTAGGGGGCGGCGACCTGCTGCTGTACCGGCAACCGTCGAGCGGCGCGGCGACCCTGACGGTCGATGCCGGCACCCTTGGCATCAGCGGGCTGACCCTGGAGCTGCCCGCCCTGACAGCGACGGCGGAAGGGCGGCTCAACCGGACCGGCAGTCCGCGCGACTTCGACCTTCGGGTCGGTCTGCAGGCGGATTCCCCGGGTGCGCTGCTGGATGCCGCCGGCCTGTCCGTCGGCGACAGCGCAGGAAGCGGGCTCGCCGCGGCCGGGCCGGTCTCCCTGGTCGCGCATGCGAACGGCACGGCGGCGGAGTTCCGGCTGCAGGAGGCGCGGCTGTCCTACGGTGCCGCGGTGATGAAGCTGGACGGGGCCGGCAGCCTGCAGCCGGCCCCCGTCATGGCGGGTCGGCTTTCCCTGACCGCGCCGGATCTGGCGCCGCTCCTGGCGGGAACCGGGCTGGCCCCGCGCGACCGTGCCGACGGGGCGCCGCTGGGCGATGTCGCGATAGCCGCAGAGTACCGGCTGACCGACGGCGGCCTGCAGGTCGAGGGGCTGGACGGTCGCGTCGGCCCGACATCGGTCGACGCCGCCCTGGCGCTGGAATGGGCGGGGGCGGCGCCGGTACTGCTGATCGATATCGGACTGACCGACCTGCCGCTCGATCGCCTGCTGCCGGGCAATCCTGCCGCATTGCTGGCCGGCATCCTGGCCAGCGGTGCGGAGCCGGCGCATCGCGGTCGCGCGCCCTATGCCGGCGGCGAGGACCTGGCGGAGGCGGCGGGCCGCCTGCGTGACCGGCTGCGGCTGGACCTGGCCCTGTCGGCGACGGCGATCAGCGCCGCCGACGGCCTGTTCGAGGACGGCCGGCTGGAGCTCCAGATGCGTGAACAGGAACTGACTTTGGAGGTCCTGGAGGGACGCCTGGCCGGCGGGCGGGTCGCCGCCACCGGACGGGTGGATGCGCGCGGCCTGCCGGCCCTTTCGCTGCAGGCGGAGATCGAGGCGGTGGACGCCGCCGCCCTTGTCGACCGGCTTACCGGGCTGCAGGGCATCAGTGGCCGGACCGGCGGCCGGCTGCGCCTGCGCACCGCCGGGACCACCGCCGATGCGATGCTCGACCGGCTCTCCGGTCAGATCGATGTGACGATGGCGGACGGCCGCATGGCCGGGATCGACATTCCGGCGATCGCCGCGATGCTGGACCGCACCCCGCCAGAAGCGCCGCCGCCCGGGGCCCTCGCCGCCGCCCTCGGCGTATCGGATGCCGGTGCCCCCGGCGATCCCGCGGCCGATGGCCGCGCAACCGCCTTCGACACCCTGTCCGGTCAGCTGTTCCTGGAAAGCGGCGTGCTGCGCCTGCAGCATGTCACCGCGGAACTGGCCGAGGGCAGTGCCAGCTGGCATGGCTCGGTCGACCTGCCGGCGGAACGCCTCGACCTCACCGGCACCTTCCGTCTCGCGGCCTGGCCGGAGGCACCGGCGATCGAGCTGGAGCTGGAGGGGCCGTTCGCCGATCTGCAGCGCCGGCCGCTGGCCGATGCCATGCGCCAGTATCTTGCGGGCCGGGCCGCAGCCGCCCGCATTGCGGCGCCGCCTGCGTCCCGGGGGGCCACTGATGCCGGGGATCTGGGCCCGGCGGGCATGGACCCGGCGCCCACCGCTGCCGAGACGAATGCCGCCGGAGGGATTGCCCCGGAGAGCGCGACCCAGGAGAGCCTCCCCCGGGAGAGCTTTCCCCGGGAGAGCTTTCCCCGGCAGCCCGCCGCCCCCGGGACGCTCAGCCCCGAAGCGACCGGGCCCGCGGCGCCCGCTCCGGAACAGGATGTGGATGAAGGCGCCGCCGGTGCGGCAGCAGAAGGGGGGGAGGATGTCGCTCCGGCCGACGCCGCATCCGCCGATCGACCGCCGGTGGCCTCTGAGGCAGCCGCCCCGGCGGTCCAGGCCCCCACCGCGACGGACGACGGCATGCCCGGCGCCCGGCAACGGCAACCGTGACCGCGGCAGAGGGCGGAACGGCGCGGCGACGGCCATGAACGATCTGGACCTCCTCATCGACCTGCACCGCGATACGTGGCGCCAGGGCCCGGGCGGCGAGGCGGAGACGCGGCTCGCCATCGGGCTGTCGGGCCTGGCGGGTGCGGACGGGCTGAAGGTTGCCGATATCGGCTGCGGGGCGGGTGCCGCCTCCCTGCTCCTGGCGGGTGCCCTCGAGGCCTGCGTGACCGCCATCGACCTGGTGCCCGCTTTTCTGGAGCGGGCCCGTGCCGGGGCGGTCCGGGCGGGCCTCGGCCACCGGATCGGCACCTGCGCCGCATCGATGACGGCGCTTCCGTTCGGTGCCCGGAGCTTCGATGCGATCTGGTCGGAAGGCGCGATCTACAACATGGGTTTCCAGGCCGGGATTGGGACGTGGCGGCATTACCTCAGGCCCGGCGGCGTCCTGGCCGTGTCGGAGCTGATCTGGCTGACGGCGGCACGACCGGCCGTGCTGGAGCGGCACTGGAAGGCGCAGTACCCCGAGGTCGACACGGCCGCGGCCAAGCTGGCCCTGCTCGAAGCGAACGGCTATGCGCCGCTCGGCTTTTTCGTCCTGCCGCGGCGTTGCTGGCTGGAGAACTACTATCGCCCGCTGGAGGCGCGCTTCGACAGCTTCCTTGCCCGACACGGCCGGTCGACGGGGGCGCAGGCCCTGGTGGCGGCGGAGGTGGCGGAGATCGCGCTCTACGAACGGTTCGCGGACTTCTACGGCTACGGCTATTTCGTGGCGCGAAAGATCGGCGATTGACCTTCGGCGCTGCCGGGCGGCTATGCCCCGGCCAGTGCCAGCTGCCGCTCGACCAGGGGGAGGTAGCCGCCGCCGAACAGCCGCAGATGGACCAGCGCCGGCCACAGGCGATAGATCGCCAGCCGGCGTTCGTGACCGGGGGCGAGGGCGCCATAGGCCCGGAAGAAGGCCGGGCCGGGCCGGTCGAACAGGGTCAGCATGGCGATGTCGACCTCGCCATGGCCGTAGTAGCAGGCCGGGTCGATCAGGCCGCTGACCCGGTCGCCCGATACCAGCACGTTGCCGCCCCAGAGATCGCCGTGCAGCAGCGCCGGCGGCGGCTGCGCCGGCAGGTGGCGGGACAGCGCATCCGCCAGGTCCGCCAGGCGCCGGGCGGGTTCCGCCGGCAGATGGTCCAGGAAGGGCCGCAGCCGGCGTTCCGCCCAGAATGCCGGCCAGGGCGGGCTTTGGCCCTCGGCGGGCGCCGCATTGGCGATCGCGACGGGGCTGAAGGCGTAATCCTCCGGCCAGCCATAGCCCGCGCCGCGGCAGGCATGCAGCCGGGACAGCACCCGCCCCAGATCGGCCCAGACGGCGGCTGCCGCGCGGCCGCCCAGGCCGCCGTCATCGTCCAGCGGGGCGAGGGCGAGCAGGCTGTCGGAGACCGCCAGCACGGCCGGCGCCGGGACCCCGGCCGCGGCGATCGCCTGCAGCATGCGGGCCTCCGCCGGCGGTGCGGGACCGTCCTTGACGATGGCTGTCCTGCCGTCCTCCAGCGCGATGCGGACGGGCTGCGACAGGTCGCCGCCGGCCAGCGGCCGGGCATCGCGCAGGCGGCCGCCCAGCAGCGCGGCGCCGGCTTCCGCCCTGCTCCTCATTGCGCCGTCGGGTCGGCCTCTGCGGCCAGAAGCCGGGCCAGGGCGGCGGTGCCGGCGGTGACGTCGGCCCAGGTCGTCTCGAAGCCCTCGGCCCCGCCGAAATAGGGATCCGCGACCGGCTGGCCCTCGCGGCCCTCCACATGGTCCAGCAGCAGGCTGAGGCGGGCGGCGCTGCCGCGGGGCCGCAGGCGCTGCAGCGCCGCCAGGTTGCGGTCGTCAAGGGCGACGATATGACTGAAGCGCCGGAAATCCTCCGGCGTCACCTGGCGGGCGCGGCAGGCAGCGATGTCGATGCCGTTGCGGCGGGCGACGGCCCGGGCGCGGGCGTCCGGAGGTTCGCCTTCATGCCAGTCGCCGGTGCCGGCGGAATCCGCCTCCACCTGCAGGCCCAGCGCCTCCGCTGCGGCGCGGAAGGCGCCCTCCGCCATCGGCGAGCGGCAGATATTGCCAAGGCAGACGAAAAGGACGGCAGGCCTGTCGGGCATCGGCGGTCTCCCAGGTCGCGACGCAAACGCATGGTCGCCGGAGACCGCGCGCCGCACCGACCGGCCTTAGCATGGAACCGCGGCGTCGCCGAACCGTGGATCAGGTCAGATCCTGTCCGGATGCAGCGGTCTGTGGCGGCTTCGCGGCATCCGATGGGTCGGCACGCAGGAAGCGGCCGTCCATCGCCCAGCCCAGCACATAGACCCGGATCGCGCTGGACAGGTTGCCCGAGCGGCCCGCGTCGATCTCGCTGACAAGCTGGTTGATGGTCAGGCTGCGCTGGGCCGCGATGTCGCGCAGGCAATCCCAGAAGATTCGCTCCAGCGAGATGCTGGTGCGATGACCCGACACGACGACTGAACGCTTCTTGACAGCGGACTGCATGGCACGCCCCTGAGTCCGGCCGGCAACCGGCCGGCCATGGTGAGACGCATCCCCGTCGCCGGGCGGCTTCGGACGCCCGGCGACCCCTTCGAAACAGCTAGCGCAAACCCCGGCTCTGTCCAGCCGGCGCCCCGCAGCGCCGGCATCCCGGAAGGTCGAACTGGGTCTGCAGGCAGGCGATCAGCTCGCCGCGAAGAAATCGTTGCCCTTGTCGTCGATCACGATGAAGGCGGGGAAATCCTCCACATCGATCTTCCAGACGGCCTCCATGCCGAGCTCCGGATAGTCGAGGGTCTCCACCTTCTTGATGCACCGTTCGGCCAGAACGCCGGCGGCGCCGCCGATGGAGCCGAGATAGAAGCCGCCATGCTCCTTGCACGCGGTGCGGACGACCGGCGAGCGGTTGCCCTTCGCCAGGGTGACGTAGCTGCCGCCGTTGCGCATCAGCAGGTCCAGGTAGGAATCCATCCGTGCCGCCGTGGTGGGGCCGAAGGAGCCGGAGGCGTAGCCCTCCGGCCGCTTTGCCGGGCCGGCATAGTAGATCATGTGATTCTTCACATAGTCCGGCAGCGGCTGCCCCTTCTCCAGCCGGTCGGCGAAGCGCGCATGGGCGATGTCGCGGGCGACGATCATGGTGCCGGACAGGCTCAGCCGGGTCTTGATCGGGTATTGCGACAGGGTCGCGCGGATCGCCGCCATCGGCTGGTTCAGGTCGATGCGGACCGCCTGGTTCTCCAGCTCGTCCTCGGTCACCTCCGGCAGGAAGCGGGCCGGATCGGTCTCCAGCTTCTCCAGCAGGATGCCTTCCGGCGTGATCTTCGCCAGCGCCTGCCGGTCGGCGGAGCAGGAGACGCCGATGCCGATCGGCACGCTGGCGGAATGCCGCGGCAGGCGGATCACCCGCACGTCGTGGCAGAAATACTTGCCGCCGAACTGCGCGCCGATGCCGCTGGCGCGGGTCATCTGGTGGACGACCTCCTCGAAGCCGCGGTCGCGATAGGCATAGCCGCCCGCCAGCCCTTCGCCCGGCAGGTTGTCCAGGTAGCGGCAGGTCGCCAGTTTGAGGGTCTTCAGGTTCTGCTCCGCCGACAGGCCGCCGATCACCACCGCCAGGTGGTAGGGCGGGCAGGCGGCCGTGCCCAGGGTCTTGACCTTCTCGTCCAGGAACGCCTCCAGCTTGCCCGGGCGCATCAGCGCCGGCGTCCCCTGGAACAGGAAGGTCTTGTTGGCGGAACCGCCGCCCTTGGCGACGAACATGAACTTGTAGCTGTCGTCGGTGCCGGCGGCGATGTCGATCTGGGCGGGCAGGTTGCTGCCGGTATTCGCCTCCTCGAACATCTGCCGCGGGGCGAGCTGCGAATAGCGCAGGTTGTCGCTGGTATAGACGTCGAAGACGCCGCGCGACAGCGCCTCGGCATCGCCGCCGTCGGTCAGCACGAACTGGCCCTTCGTGGCATGCACGATCGCGGTTCCGGTATCCTGGCAGGACGGCAGCACCATGCCGGCGGAGGTGCAGGCGTTCTTCAGCATCTCCCGCGCAACGAACCGGTCATTGTCCGATGCATCGGGGTCGTCGAGGATGTCGCGCAGCTGCTGCAGGTGCGACGGCCGGAACAGGTGCTGGATATCGCGGAACGCCGTCGCCGACAGGTTCCGCAGGGTTTCCCCCGGAACCTCCAGGAAGCGGTGGGGGCCGTACTCCCGGACCGAGAATTCGCCGTCGAGCTGCCGGAACGCGGTGCTGCCATAGGGCGTGCTCCCGTCCGGGAAGACGGGAAGATAGGCGAAGTCGGTCATGGTCATCCTCCTGCTGGGCGATCCCGCCCTGCGCCGGGCATGCCCCGGCCCCGCGGCGCGGCCGGCGATGTGGGCCGGGAAGCCGCCGCCGGGCATCCTCTGATCCGGAAATCGGGCCTGCGGAACGGGGCCCTGCTGGCGCGGACGGCAGGGGCCCGCGCCGGTCGTTCAGTCCTTCTGTCCCTGCTTTTTGCGGAACGCGTCAAGTGTCACGACATTGTCCTGCGGCGCGCCTTCCTCGCCCTCCCCGGCGGGCGGCCCCGCCTCGCCCTCGCCGGCGGGCAGGTCAGGCAGCATGTCGCCGGCGATGTCTGCCCGCCCCGGCAACCGTTCGCCGGCCGGGGCGGGCAGGCCCGGCGTCGAGGCCGGGCCCAGCGCCTTGGAACTGTCGGGCGGGGCGGCGCTCTCGGCGTCATCCTCGCCCTCGATCACGGTGAACTGCAGGCCGAACTGGGCCGTGGGGTCGGAGAAGCCGACCAGGGTGCGCAGCGGCACGCGCAGCCGCTCATGCACCTTGTTGAAGCTCAGCAGGACGCTGAACGCTTCCTCCTCCACCTCCAGCCCCCAGAACTGGTGCTGCAGGACGATCGTCATCTCCTGCGGATAGCGTTCCCGCAGATAATCCGCCATTTCCACCCCGGGCTGGTCGGTGCGGAAGGTGATGTAGAAATAATGGTCCCCGGGCAGCCCGTTCTCGGATACCTGGATCAGCGCCTTGCGGACGACGTCGCGAAGCGCGTCTTCCACCATCCTCGCATAGTCCATCTGGTCGCGCCCCATCGGTCTGTCCTCGGCAGCGGCCCGGCCGGCGGTGCACCGCCCGGCTGCCGGCATTCCGCGTCGGAACCGTTCTTGTGCCGGGGACCGCAAGCGCCCCGGCCGTCCGGCAAACCTATCGCCGCTGTGGCGCGATGCAAGCGCCGAGGGCGGCGGGAGCCCCGTGCATCCGCGGTATTCGGCGCGCCATGCGTGTGCCGGCATCGCACGCTGGCCGCTTTGCGGGCAGACCGGTCGATCGGGTGGCGCAGGGAAAAGCGGGAAGAAGTGGGAGGCTTCTGTTGCCAGGTGCCCCCCGAACCCCGCCTCAGGCTGCGAAGCCTGAGGACTTAACATTTAGGTTGTCAAACCGCCTTAAGCGGCCTGCGCAACCATCGCCTCGTTGTCGTTGGCAACTTTGGCTTGGCCCGATAACGGCGGTACCATGCCGGGCAAAAGCTGCGGTTTTACTGCGCTCGTCGAGCCTGTGTCGCCCCCATCAGCAACGCGCCGCCGCTCGTCGAGCGGCCGAGTCGCGACCCTTCAGCGTGATGGCCGCGCGTTCCTGGTGGAGGCGCCGGGTACTGCCCCCGGGTCCGATACGCTTATTCTCCGCAGGGTTTATCGCCATAGCTGCGTGAGCAGCACTCCGAATATAGGGGCGACTGGCCGGGAGTTGAAGAGGCAGGCGTCAGGGATCAGACTCCCGGAGCCACCCACCGGCCTGCCGGCCCGCCGGCCGGAGGTCCCGCCCGCCGACGGGCATTCAGCCGTTTCCGGATGACCCATGCAGCAATATCTCGACCTTCTGGCCCATGTCCGCAGCAACGGCGTCGAGCGCCCGGACCGCACCGGCACGGGCACCCTGTCGGTCTTCGGCCACCAGATGCGGTTCGACCTGGGCCGCGGCTTCCCGCTGCTGACCACCAAGAAGCTGCACCTGAAGTCGATCGTCTACGAATTGCTCTGGTTCCTGCGCGGCGACACCAACATCGCCTGGCTCAACGAGCACGGCGTCAGCATCTGGGACGAATGGGCCGACGAGCAGGGCGATCTGGGCCCGGTCTACGGCGCCCAGTGGCGTTCCTGGCCGGCGGGAGATGGCGGCACGATCGACCAGCTGTCGCAGATTGTGGCGGAGATCCGCCGCAACCCGCAGTCGCGGCGCCTGATCGTCTCCGCCTGGAACGTCGCCGATCTCGACCGGATGGCGCTGCCGCCCTGCCACTGCCTGTTCCAGTTCTATGTCGCGGAAGGCAGGCTGTCCTGCCAGCTCTACCAGCGCAGCGCGGACATCTTCCTCGGCGTGCCCTTCAACATCGCCTCCTATGCCCTGCTGACCATGATGGTGGCGCAGGTCACCGATCTGGAGCCAGGCGACTTCGTGCACACCCTGGGCGATGCCCATCTCTACCTGAACCACTTGGAACAGGCCGACCGGCAGCTCGCCCGGGAGCCGCGGCCGCTGCCGCGGCTGCGGATCAATACGGAAGTCGCCGACCTGTTCGGCTTCCGCTACGAGGATTTCGCGCTCGAGCGCTATGAACCGCACCCGCATATCGCGGCCCCGGTCGCGGTCTGACCGCGGCCGGTGCTGCCCATGCGCCTGACCCTGATCGCGGCGGTCGCCGCCAATGGCGTGATCGGCCGCGGCAACGACCTGCCCTGGCACATTCCGGAGGACCTGAAGCGGTTCCGCCGTCTGACCATGGGCCATCCGATCCTGATGGGCCGCCATACCCACGAATCGATCCTGGCGCGCCGCGGCCGCCCGCTGGACGGGCGGCTGTCGGTCGTCGTCTCCGCGACCATGGCGCCGCAGGCGCCGGCCGAGGCCAGGCGGGATGACGGATTGGCCGTCGTGCCGGACCTGCAGGCGGCGCTGGACCTGGCGCGGGCGACCGGTGCCGGCGAAGCCTTCGTCATCGGCGGCGCGGGCCTGTACCGGGTGGCCCTGCCGGCCGCGGACCGGCTGGACCTGGCCCGGATCGACATTCCCGTCGCCGGCGATGTCAGCTTTCCGGACTGGGAGCCGGCGGACTGGGACCTGGTGGAGCGCCGGCCCGGTGCGGCGGAGGTGGAGATCGACGGCGTGGCGGCCGGCTATGCGTTCGAGGTCTGGGATCGTTCCACGGGCTGACAGCGCCTGCCTATCGGGCATTTCATATGGCTGGTCGGTCGGCCTTCTTGGGGATCTGCCCGTCGCCTTCAAATTCCCCTCTGATAGCGTATATGATAGCAAAAGAGATGCAGAGGGTTGTGATCGACACCAATATTTTCGTGTCCGCGATCATGAATCCGGCGGGCGCCCCAAGGTCAGTGCTGCGGTTGGCACTGACGCGGCAGATCGTGTCGATCATCGGCAACGCCTTGTACTGCGAGTATGAGTCGGTGCTCGGACGTGAAGGCCTGTGGCAAGACGCTCCGTTGGAGCGCGACGAGCGAGATCGTCTTTTCGATGCGCTGATGAGCGTATCCGCCTGGGTCCGGGTCCACTATCTGTGGCGTCCGAATTTGCCAGATGAAGGCGACAACCATCTGTTGGAACTCGCGGTTGCCGGTGCGGCGAACGCCATAGTCACTGCCAACAAGCGGGACTTCGAGCGAAGCGAACTGTGGTTTCCCGCCCTCAGGATAGAGACTGCAGGGGAATTCCTGGACAGGAGGAGCCTGACATGAGCGTCCTCACCATCCGTCTGCCGGACGACCAGCACGAACGCTTGAAGGCATTGGCGGCGCATCGCGGCCTGAGCCTCAACAAGCTCTTCGAGGAATTCACGGTCAAGGCCCTGGCGGAGTTCGACATCGAAACGCGGTTTCGCGTTCGCGCGGCGCATGGCGACGCAGATGCCGGGCTTGCCCTTCTGGACAAGCTCGACCGCCATTTCGGCAGCGAGGTGCGATAGAGCGGTCGGACGGGCCAGGCGGCTTGCGCCGGGTTGGCGTGACGCTGTCTTCGGGCGATGGTGCTGTCGGGTCCCTGCGCCGACAGGCGCTCAGGGCTCCCGCCGCTCCGCTTCCGCGCGGCGCTGCGCCGCCGCCCGCGCCGTGCGGCCACGCAGGCCGAACCACATCAGGGCGGCCAGGACCGTGGCGATGGCCAGGCCCGTCGCCATCGGCGCGGAATGGTCGTGGGCCGGCAGGCCGATCAGGATCGCGCCCAGCGCGCCGCCCGCCATCTGGAAAAAGCCCGACAGGGCCGAGGCGGAGCCGGCGATGCGCGGGTCGACGCTCAGCGCGCCGGCCATCGCATTGGGGAAGGACAGGCCCATCCCCATCGACCAGAGGAACATCGGCCCCATGATCGCCGCCACGGTGACGATGTCCGCCAGCGACAGGCCCAGCAGCAAGGCGGCGGCCAGGATCGCGGTCACGACGCCGAGGTCGACCATCCGCTCCAGGCCGATCCGCTGGGTGATGCGGGAGGAGAGCAGCGAGCCGACGAAGAATCCCATCGCCTGGCCGGCCGCGATCCAGCCGAAGGCGCGGGCGGGGATCTCCATGACATTGATGAACACCGTGGGCGCGGCGCCGATGAAGCAGTACACGCCGCCGAAGGCGAAGCCGATATACAGGGCATAGGCCAGGAACTCGCCGTTGCGGCCCAGCCGGCCATAGGCGTGCAGCGCGCTGCGCAGCATGCCGGGCCCGCCCGCCCGGCCGCTATGGGTCTCCGGCAGCTGGAACCAGGCCAGTGCCAGCACCAGCGTCGCCATCGCGGCGATGAAGACGAACTGATAGCGCCAGCCGGCATAATCCTCGATATAGCCGCCGACGATCGGCGCCAGGACGGGCGCCATGATGATCACCATCGCCAGCATCGACATCGCCCGCGCCGCGCCGGAGCGCCCGTAGAGGTCGCGGATCACGGCACGGGTGACGACGACGCCGACGCAGGCGCCCAGGCCCTGGACGATGCGGGCGCCGACCAGGCTCCAGATGTCGGGCGCGAAGATGCAGCCGATGGAGGCCAGCACGCAGATCGCCAGCCCGCTGATCAGGGTCGGGCGGCGGCCGATGCGGTCGCTGATCGGCCCGTAGACCAGTTGGCCGACCGCGAAGGTGGCCAGGAACACGCTGAGGGTCAGCTTCACCGCTGCCGGCGACGCCGACAGGTCCTGCCCGATCGCAGGCAGCGACGGCACGTAGATCGACGTGGCGATGATGCCCGTCGCAGTGAAGGAGGAGACGAGCGCAAGCAGGCCGGCCTGCGTTGCCGGTCCCGCGGGGGAAGTCATTCGATGGCCTGTCCGCGTGATGCTGCCGATGAAGGGGCCGCTGGATGGTCGGGTGCCGCGCTCCTCCCTGACGTGCGGCTGCCGCCTTTATAGGCCGCCGGCCCGCCGGCGTCAGCCGCCGCTCAGGTCGCGATGGCGATAGCAGTCGGCCAGGTGGTCGTTCACCACGCCGACCGCCTGCATGAAGGCATAGACGATGGTGGGGCCGACAAAGGTGAAGCCGTGGCTCTTCAGGTGTTTGGAAAGCGCCCGGCTTTCTGCGGTTTCCGTGGGCACCTCGGCGATGCTGCGCCAGCTGTTCTGGCGGACCGCACCGTCGGTCGCCGACCAGATCAGCTCGCTGAAGCCGCCCGGACGGCGCTCCATGATCGCAAGCCAGCCCTGTGCATTGCGTATGGTCCCCTCGACTTTCGCCCGGTTCCGGACGATGCCGGCATCGGCCATCAGGGCGGCCACCTTCGCCGCGTCGTAGCGGGCGATCAGTTCCGGCTGGAAGCCGTCGAAGGCGCGACGGAAATTCTCCCGCTTGCGCAAGATGGTCAGCCAGGACAGTCCGGCCTGGAAGCCGTCCAGGATCAGCTTCTCGAACAGCGCCCTGTGGTCGCGCTCCGGCACGCCCCATTCGGTGTCGTGATAGGCCACGTAGTCGGGCGTCTCGCCTGGCCAGGGACAGCGGCACAGCCCGTCGGCATGTGTCTGTGCCCGGCCTTCCGTCGCGACGGGGCCCGCCGCCGGTTCCCCGGCCGCCACGCGCTAGCGCCCCCCCGAGTCGCTGCCAGAGCCGCTGCCGGCATCGCCGGGCTGCAGCACCGACTGCGGCAGATAGGGGGGCTGCACCGGCTGCAGCACCGCCTCGCCCGCGGTCAGCCGGCCGCCCTGGTCGAGGCTGGCGCGCAGCTTGTCCAGGCGCAGCAGGGCGAGGCCCCATCCGTCGCGGCTGGAGGCCATCTGGCCGGCATCCTGGCCGTCCAGCACGATCGGTGTCCCGGCCGGCGGCAGGTCGGGCCCGCCCGCATGGCGGATGCCCCACAGCCGCTTCTTCACCAGGGCCCGGTGCTTGGTGCGGGCGGTCAGCTCCTGGCCGACGAAGCAGCCCTTGTGGAAATCCACCCCGTGCAGTTCCTCGAAATTGCTTTCCAGCAGCAGGCCGCGGCCGGATTCGATGTCCCGCTCGCCATCGGGGACACCGAGGGCCAGGCGGAAGCGGTCGTAATCCTCCGGCTTGGCGTCGATTGCGCCCAGCAGGTCGCGCCGGTCGGCCGGCACGATGGCGCGCCAGCCGAGGTCCGGCAGGCGGGGGTCGCGATAGCGCAGCGCCTCTCCGTCGCGACCGGCGGGCGCCGTCTCCGGCACCTCGCCGTCCGCCGGGAACAGCGCCAGCACGGCCAGGTCGTCCCGCCGGGCCAGGGTCACCTTGGCCCGCAGGCGGTACATCGTCAGCCGGCGCAGCAGTTCGTCGGCATGCGCCGCTGCGCAGTCCAGGAACAGCCGCTCGCCATCGGCCGCCAGCAGCATGTCGTACAGGAACTTGCCCTGCGGGGTGAGCAGGGCGGCATAGAGCGCGCCGTCGGCCAGGCGACCGACATCGTTGGAGAGCAGCCCCTGCAGGAAGTCGCGGGCTTCCGCCCCGGCGACCTCGATGACGGCCCGCTGCGGCAGGTCCGTGATGCTTAGCCCGGTCATGCGCCACCTCCGTTCGGCATGCAGCTGAGATAGGCGGCCGGCCGGCCAGGACAACAGGCGGTCGCTCCATGCCTTCGGGCCAGGCGACCGGGCCGTCCGGAGTTGGCAATATCCCTGCGCCCGCCGTATAAGCCCGCGAACGGCCATGTTCCACCATTCCCTGTCCCGTTCCAGCCGGTGCCCGGCATCCGGGCCGGCGCCCGCCGGCGTCGCCGCCGGCCTGCCGCGGCCTTCGGTCCCGGCCGGGAGGTCCGCCCCGCAGAGATGAAGGTCCTGTTCATCACACATACGCGCATCGGCGACGCCGTCCTGTCGACAGGCCTGCTGGACCTGCTGCGCCGGCAGTATCCGCGCCTGCGGGTGACGGTGGCCTGCGGGCCGGCCTGCACCGGCCTGTTCGAGGACATGCCGGACGTGGAGCGGGTGATCGCGATGCCGAAGCGGCCCTGGGGCGGCCACTGGTTCCGGCTCTGGCGTCAGGTGGCGGCGACCCGCTGGTCCCTGATCGTGGACCTGCGCGCCTCGCTGATCTCCTGGTGCCTGCTGGCGCGGCGGCGGCGTTCCCACTGGGTGCCGCCCAGCGGCGGCCACAAGCTGCAGCAGATGGGCATGCTGTTCCGCCAGATCGAGCCGCCGGCACCGCGGCTCTTCCCGGCTCCCCGCCACCGCGCCGCGGCGGAAGCGGCAATGAAAGTGGCCGGATCGGTGCCGGCGCCGGTCCTGGCCCTGGCACCGACCGCGAACTGGGGCGGCAAGGTCTGGCCGGCGGAGCGTTTCGTCGCCGCCGCGGAGCGTCTCTGCGCATCGGGCGCGCTGCTGGACGGCATCGGCGGCATCGCCGTTTTCGGCGGCCCCGGTGAGGAGTCGATGGCCGGCCCCGTGGTCGAGGGGCTGCGGCAGAAGGGCTTTACCGTCCTGGACCTCTGCGGCCGCCTGGACCTGCTGTCCGCCCATGCCGCGCTGCAGCGCTGCGCCTTCTTCATCGGCAACGATTCGGCGCTGATGCACATGGCCGCCGCCGCCGGCATCCCGACCCTGGGCCTGTTCGGACCCAGCCGGGAGGAGCAGTACCGCCCCTGGGGCCCGCATGGCGCGGCGGTGCGTACCGCCCTGTCCTACGACGAGATCCTGCGCCAGCCGGGCTATGACTATCGCCGCGCCGACAGCCATATGGAGAGCCTGAGCGTGGAAGCCGTCGTGGCCGCGGCGGAGCGCCTGGCGGCGGACCTGGTGGACAGCGACTGGCAGCCGCCGGTGCCTGAACCGGCAGGGTCGCGGCCGTGAGCGCCGGGCCGCGGCTTTCCGCCCTGGTGGTCTGCCACAACGAGGAGCGGCAGCTGGCCGACTGCCTGGCGCCGCTCGCCTTCGCGGACGAGATCGTGGTGGTGCTGGACCGCTGCACCGACGGCAGCGAGGCGATCGCCCGCGCCGCCGGGGCGCGCTGCATCGCCGGCGCCTGGCCGCTGGAGGGCGATCGCCGCAATGCCGGAATCGACACCTGCAGCGGCGACTGGATCGTCGAGGTGGATGCCGACGAGCGGATGCCACCCGAGCTGGCGGCGGAGATCCGGCGCACCATCGCCACCGCCGCGCCCGGCTATTTCCTGGTGCCGTTCGACAATTATGTCGGCAGCCGCCTGGTCCGCCACGGCTGGGGCGCCTCCTGGGGGGTGATGGCGGCGCCGCGGCTTTTCAGTCGGGGCGCGAAGCGCTGGGGGCGGGAACGGGTGCATCCCTCCCTCACCCTGCAGGGGCCGAAGCGCTGGCTGACCGCGCGGATGATCCACCATGTCGACCGCGACATTTCCGACATGCTGCGGCGGCTGGACAGCTATACCACCGCGCGGGCGGCGGACCTGCGCGACAGCGGCGATATCGGCAGCTTCGGCCGCGCCCTGCGCCGCATGCCGAGCCGTTTCCTGAAATGTTTCGTCGGCCGCAAGGGCTACCGGGAGGGCTATTACGGCTTCCTGATCGCGGTGATGGCGGCGCTCTACCCGATGCTGTCGCACCTGAAGGCCCGGCTGGAACCGCAGCCCGGTGCGGCGGAGCGGCCGGGCGAAGGCCCGGGGGAGGGCTAGCAAGTGCGCATCCTGCAGGCGATGGCTGGCGCCGAGCGCGGCGGCGCGGAGATGTATTTCGAGGCGCTGGCGGCTGCGTTCCAGCGGCTCGGCCTGCCGCAGCGGGTGGTGATCCGCCGCAACCCGGAACGTCTCGCCCGGATGCGGGCCGAAGGGGTGTTGCCGGTGCAGCTGCCCTTCGGCGGGCCGCTGGAGCCGTTCACGCGGATGGCGCTCAGCGTCCAGCTGGCGCGGTTCCGACCCGACATCGTGGTCACCTGGATGAGCCGGGCCAGCGCCAAGATGCCGCCGAGCAGCGCCTTCCACATCGGCCGGCTGGGTGGCTACTACGACCTGAAATACTTCTCCGGCTGCGACTTCCTGGTCTGCAACACGCTCGACCTGGTCGACTATTGCATCGACGGCGGCTGGTCGCGCCGGCGGGTCCAGTACCTGCCCAACTTCGTCAGCCTGCGGCCTGCCGCGCCGGAGGATCGCGCCCTGCACGGCACGCCGGCGGAGGCGCCGCTCCTGCTGGCGATGGGCCGACTGCACGAGAACAAGGCCTTCGACGTGCTGTTGCATGCGATGGCGCGGCTTCCCGATGCCTGGCTCTGGCTGGCCGGGGAAGGGGTACTTGCCGGCGAGCTCGCCGCGCTGGCAACGGAACTCGGCGTGTCGGAACGGGTTCGCTTCCTGGGATGGCGCGACGACAAGGAGGCGCTGCTGGCGGCAGCCGACCTGGTCGTGGTGCCGTCGCGGGTGGAGCCGTTCGGCAATGTCATCCTGGACGCCTGGGCGGCGGAGCGGCCGCTGGTCGCCGCCGCGGCGAGCGGTCCTGCCGCGCATGTCACCGACGGGGAGAATGGCTTGCTGGTGCCGATCGACGATGCCGATGCCCTGGCCGCGGCGGCCCGCCGCGTGCTGGCGGAACCGGCGCTGCGCCAGGCCCTGGTGGAGGGCGGCCGGGCCAGCTTCACCGAGGGCTATACCGAGGCCGCCGTGACCCGGCGCTGGCTCGACCTGTTCCGCGCGGTGCTGCGCTGATGTGCGGGATCGCCGGAATCATCGCCGCGCCTGGGACCGAGGTGAACCTGGACGCCGTCTATGCGATGCGCCAGGCGCTGAAGCATCGCGGCCCCGATGGCGAGGGGCTGTACGTCAACGGCTCGACCGCCCTGGCGCAGACCCGGCTGGCGATCATCGACCTGGCGACCGGCGACCAGCCGCTCTACGCCCCCGGCGGCATTGCCCTGGTCGCCAATGGCGAGATCTACAACTATGTCGAGCTGAAGCGCGAGATGGCGGATGCGCATTTCGCCACCGCCTCCGACTGCGAGGTGCCGCTGCACCTCTACCGCCGCGAGGGCCTGGACTTCGCCGCCCAGCTGCGCGGCATGTACGCGATCGCCCTGCATGACGCGGCGGAGGACCGGCTGCTCCTGGCGCGCGACCCGTTCGGCATCAAGCCGCTGTACTATGTGGTCGGGCCGCAGGGCCTGGCCTTCGCGTCGGAGCCCGGCGCCCTGCTGGATGCCGGCCTGTCGCCGCGCCGCATCGTGCCGCGATCGCGGGACGAGCTGCTGCAGCTGCAGTTCACCACCGGCCGCGACACCATCTTCGAGGGAATCCAGCGGCTGCTGCCGGGCGAGACCCTGGTGGTGAGCCGGGCGCGCATCGTCGAGCGGCGCCGGATCGACCCGCTGCCGGCGCTGCCGCCGGTGCAGATCGGCGAGGCGGCGGCGCTGGCGGAGCTGGAGAAGGTGCTGCTGGAGAGCGTGACCCTGCACCAGCGGTCGGACGTGCCCTACGGCATGTTCCTGTCCGGCGGGGTCGACAGCGCGGCATTGCTGGCAGCGATGGCGCGGGTGAACGAGCGGCCGGTCCTGGCCTATACCGCCGGCTTCGACCGCGGCGAGGCCGGCGACGAGCGCGCCCATGCCCGCGCCGTTGCCGGCGCGCTGGGCGCGGAGCATGTCGAGGTCGAATTCGGCGAACAGGACTTCTGGGACCTACTGCCGCGCATCGCCGCGGCGGTGGACGACCCGGCGGCCGACTATGCCGTGCTGCCGACCTGGAAGCTGGCGGAACGCGCCGCGCAGGACGTCAAGGTGGTGCTGAGCGGCGAGGGCGGCGACGAGATCTTCGCCGGCTACGGCCGTTATCGCAGCGCGATCCGGCCCTGGTGGCGCGGCGGCCGGGCGATGCGGCCGCGCGGCATCTTCGACGGCCTGGGCGTGCTGCGGCAGGAGCCGACCGGCTGGCGCGACGGCATCGTCGCGGCCGAAAGCCTGTCCGGCGGCAAGGACCGCAACCGGCTGCAATCGGCGCAGGCGGTGGATTGCGCCGACTGGCTGCCCAACGACCTGCTGGTGAAGCTCGACCGCTGCCTGATGGCCCATGGGCTGGAGGGCCGGACACCGTACCTGGATCCGGCCCTGGCCGCCTTCGCCTATCGCCTGCCCGACGGTCTGAAGATCCGCGGGCGGCTGGGCAAGTACCTTCTGCGGGCCTGGCTGGACAGGGCGGTGCCGGTGGCCGGCGCCTTCACCCGCAAGCGCGGCTTCACCGTGCCGGTCGGCAGCTGGATCGCCGCCCGCGGCGACCGGCTCGGCCCGCTGGTCGCGGCGCAGCCCGGGGTCGCGGAAGCCTGCGATCCGGACGCGGTGCGGCGGCTCTACGGCGCCACCGGCAAGCATGCCGCCTTTGCCTGCTGGACCCTGCTGTTCTATGCCCTGTGGCATCAGCATCATGTGGTCGGCCGGCCGGCAGAGGGCGACGTCACCGCGATGTTGGAATAGGGTCCGGCCCCACTGCACCGGGATTCGACCGGACCGGGATCCAGAAGGGGAGAGAGAAGATGGGCGACAGCTTCCGTGCCATCGTGATCGAGGATGTCGAAGGCAAGCAGAAGGCGGCGCTGAAGGAGCTGACCCTCGCCGACCTGCCGGACCATGACGTGCTCGTAGACGTCGCCTATTCGACCCTGAACTACAAGGACGGGCTGGCCGTGTCCGGCAAGCGCATCGCGCGCTCGGTGCCGATGGTCGGCGGCATCGACCTGGCCGGCACGGTGGCGGAATCGCGCAGCGCCGACTGGAAGCCCGGCGACAAGGTGGTCGTCAACGGCTACGGCCTGTCGGAAAAGCATTGGGGCGGCTATGCCCAGCGCCAGCGCCTGAAGCCGGAATGGCTGGTGCCGCTGCCCGCGGCCTTCGACATGCGCCAGGCGATGGCGATCGGCACGGCGGGCTATACCGCCATGCTGGCGGTGATGGCGCTGGAGGATGCCGGCCTGACGCCCGAGGCGGCCGGCGACCGCGAGGTGCTGGTCACCGGCGCCGCGGGCGGGGTCGGCTCGGTCGCGATCGCGGTGCTGTCGAAGCTCGGCTACAGGGTCGCCGCCGCGACCGGCCGGCCGGAGACCCACGACTATCTGGGCGGCCTGGGTGCCACGAGCTTCGTCGCGCGCGAGGAACTGGCAGAGGATGCAAAGCCGCTGGAGGGCGAGCGCTGGGCCGGGGCGGTCGATTCCGTCGGTTCCAAGACCCTGGCCAAGGTGCTGGCGCAGACCGCCTATGGCGGCGCGGTGGCGGCCTGCGGCCTGGCCGGCGGCGCCGACCTGCCGACCACGGTGATGCCCTTCATCCTGCGCGGCGTGAAGCTGCTGGGCATCGATTCGGTGATGGCGCCGCAGGCCCTGCGCCGCCGTGCCTGGGAGCGGCTGGGCAAGGACCTGTCGGCGGAGAAGCTTGCCGCGATCGGCGCGGAGACCGCGCCGCTGACCGCCGTGCCGGAGCTGGCCGGAAGGATCCTGAAGGGCCAGGTCCGCGGCCGGGTCGTGATCGACGTCAACGCCACCTGATCTGGCGGGCAGCCGCCCGCGCCATCACTCCGCGTGCAGCACGCCGTCCGGCCGGAAGGACCGGAAGGCGAAGGCGAAGGTGAGGTCGTGCACCGCGTCGGCCAGGCTGCCATCGGCCTGGCGGCGCTGCACGACCACATTGCCGACATCCTGTCCTTCGGCCACCAGCCCGGCATCCAGCGCGGATGCCTGGCCCGGCTCCCAGCTCAACAGCAGGTCGCCGGCCTCGATGCGCCCCGCCGCCTGCAGCCGCGCCAGCGGCCAGGCCTGGTCCCCGACCGCCACCACCCGGGCGAGCGGCGGCACCGGGTCCTCGTAGTAGCCGTAGGGGAAATAGGGCTCCGCCCGGCTGTCATAGCCGGCATAGGGGTTGCGGCCATAGGCGCGGCCGGTGCCTTCGGGCGGCCGCATCACCAGCCCGTCCGGAAAGCGCTGCCGGAAGCGGGCGAAGGATTCGATCCGCACAGGCAGCATATCCAGCCGGGCGCCGGTCAGTTCGCCGACGATCGCCTCGCCCAGGAACTGCTGCCACCAGCTTTCCGTCTGGCGGTCGTACATCACCATGTCGGAATGGCGCAGCAGGCCGCTGACGCCGAAATCCAGCACCCGCATGCCGCCGGGGCCGGGGAGCCTGCGGTCGAAGGCGATCGCCGCATTGCAGAGCGGGCAGTAGGTGACGGCGACCGGCACGCCGGCCAGGCTGTCATTGGCGATCTCGTGCCACATCAGCACCTGCAGGGGATAGGCCTTCGCCATCCCGTCGATCTCCAGCGCGATGACCGGTTCCCGGTCGGCCAGGAAGACCGCCCCGGCGGCGGGGACGAAGGCCGGATCGTCGATCGCGGGAATGCCGTCCTTCGGCGGGCCGCCGAACATGATCTCCCGCAGGTCGATGGCGCTGCGCGAGAAGTCGGTCGCCGGCCATGCCTGGCCGAAGCGCTGTGCGACATAGCGTTCGCTGTTCTGGGCGGCGGCCGGTGCGGCCAGCGACAGGAGCGCGAGGATGGCGGCCAGCGCGGGCAGCACGGCATGGCGGAACGGCAAGCGCGGCAATGACACCTCCCTGGTGCGCGCGCCGGAGGATCGGCAGCGGGCAGGCGCCAGTGTGGCGCGGTGCGAGTGCCCGCGCCATCGCAGGGGCGGCGGGCTCACGCGGCCGTGAGGCAGGTTCGCGCGCTTGTGTCCGGCTGGCGGTTCAGTCCGCCTTCAACCCTTCCAGCCCGGCGCCATAGGCCAGGAAGCCGCCATTGCGGTAGTCGGCCTTGCCGTACAGGAACGGGCTGCCGTCGGGGTTGGTGACGGTGCCGCCGGCGGCCGCCAGCACCGCATGGCCGGCGGCGGTATCCCATTCCATCGTCGGCCCGAAGCGGGGATAGAGGTCGGCGCCGCCCTCCGCCACCCGGCAGAACTTCAGCGAGGAGCCGGCGGCCACCAGGTTCCGCACCTGCAGGCCGGACAGGAAGGCATCCGTCGCCGCGTCCCGGTGGCTGCGGCTGGCGACCACGTCCAGCGCGTCCCGGTCGGCGCGGCGTACGGCGATCGCCGCGCGCTCGCCATCCTTCTCCCGGGTCGCGCCCTGGCCGGCCACCCCGGCATAAAGCAAGTCCTGCGCCGGCAGGTAGACGACGCCGAGGACCGGCCGGCCGCCTTCCACCAGGGCGATGTTCACGGTGAACTCGCCGTTGCGGTTGATGAACTCGCGGGTGCCGTCCAGCGGGTCGACCAGCCAGAAGCGGCCGGCGGGCGGCGGCGCGCCGTCACGGGCGACCGCCTCCTCCGCCACGATCGGGGTTTCGGGGGCGCAGGTGCGCAGCGCCGCCAGGATGATCGCCTCCGCCGCCTCGTCGGCATCGGTCACCGGGCTGGAATCCGACTTCTGCCGGGCATCGAAGTCGGAGGCATAGACCGCCATAATCGCCTCTCCCGCGGCGCGCGCGGCATCGGCGATCAGCGGGCAGAGGGCGGTCGCATCGAGAGGGGGCATGGCACAGACATTCCGGTCGGCAAGGGGAGGGCGCGTTATGGCTGCGTCCGGCGATGGCGGTCAAGGCGGCGGCCATGCCCCGGCGGCGGCACCTGTGGCGGTTGTCCTGGCCGGCGGCCGGGCGGAACGCATGGGCGGCCTCGACAAATGCCTGCTGGAGGTCGGCGGGCGGCCGATCCTGGCGCGTATCCTGAAGGTCCTGCGCCCCGATGTCGGCGAGGTGCTGATCAGTGCGAACGGCTTCCGGCCGCGCTTCGCCGCATTCGGCTGTCCCGTGGTGCCGGACCCGCCGAACCTGGCCGGGCAGGGGCCGCTGGCCGGCCTGGCCGCCGCTGCCGCGGCCAGGCCGGGCCGGCCGATCGTCAGCGTGCCGGGCGATGCGCCCTTCCTGCCGCCGGGCCTGGCCGCCGCATTGCTGGCGGCAGCGGCCGGTAGGCCGGCTTTCCTGCGCCATGCCGGCGCCGACCATCCCACCATCGCCGCCTATCCGGCAGGGGCACTGGACGGCCTGCCGGCATGGCTTGCCGATACCGGCCGCCGGGCGGTGAAGGCGTGGCTGGCGCACCTGGCGGCGGTGCCGCTGGACTGGCCGCTCGCCGGCCCCGATCCTTCGGTGCAGGGGGGCGGGCCGGCAGCCGATCCGTTCTTCAACCTGAACCGACCGACCGACCTGATGACGGCGCAGGAGATGGCCGCAATGTCAGACCGGGCTCAGGCATGACCCGCAGCCTGTGCTGCAGACCCGGGCCGGCTATGTCACCATGCGGCTGGCGGCAGGCCATCGGGCATCAGCCTTGCCGGCCCGACGCCGCAGCAGGAGCGATAGAGACGGAATGCGTACAGGGCTGAAATGCGTACAGGGCTGGAATGCGTATAGGGGCAGGATGCGCAGCGTGAGCGTCTTGGCAGGCAGATCGTGACGACCGGCGGTTCGGGCGTCATGCAGACGGAGCTGGCGATCCTGGGCGGCAGCGGGGCCCTGGGCGGCGGCCTTGCCCTGCGGGCTGCCCGCGCGGGCATCCCGGTGGTGATCGGCTCGCGCACGGCGGAGAAGGCGGCCGAGGCAGCGGCATCGGTCGCCGCGGTGGTCCCCGGCGCCGCGGTCCGTGGCGCAGAGAACCTGGCGGCCGCCCGTGACGGCGGCATGGTGCTCGTCGCGGTGCCGTTCGCCAGCCAGGCAGAGACGCTGGCGGCGATCGGGCCGCATGTGGCCGGCAAGATCGTGGTGGACACGACGGTTCCCCTGGTGCCGCCCAGGGTCGCCAGGGTGCAGATGCCACCGGAAGGATCCGCCGCCGCCTGTGCCGCCAGGGCGCTGGGCCCCGATGTGCGGCTGGTCACCGCCTTCCACAATGTCTCCGCCCAGAAGCTGCGCGGCGACGGACCGGTCGGCTGCGACGTCCTGGTCTTCGGCGACGAGCCGGAGGCGCGCGAGGCGGTGATCGCGCTGGCCGCGCGGATGGGCCTGCGGGGCCTGCATGGCGGCGTGCTGGACAACGCCGCGGCGGCGGAGGCGATGACCTCGGTGCTGATCGCCATCAACAAGCGCTACAAGGTCGCCGAAGGTGCCGGGATCCGCATCACCGGGGTCGACGTCCCAGGTGACGGGTGATCCCCGATGAGCGACCTGCCGATCGATGCCCGAACGGTCGATACCCGGACGATCGACGCCTGGGTCCGTCGCCTGACCGATGGCGGCCGGCTGCAGCCGTGGGAACTGGAGGCCCTGGCCGGCTGCGCGCCGCTGCCGGCGCTGCTGGACGGTGCCGTGGCGATTCGCGATGCCGGGCATGGCGCCAACATCTCCGTGTCGCGCAAGGTGTTCGTGCCGCTGACCCAGCTCTGCCGCGACGTCTGCGCCTATTGCACCTTCGCGCATCCGCCGAAGGCGGGCGAGGCGGTCTATCTGGACCGCGAGGCGGTGCTGGAAATCGCGCGCGCCGGTGCCAGGGCCGGCTGCGACGAGGTGCTGTTCACCCTGGGCGACAAGCCGGAGCTGCGCTATCGCGCCGCGCGCGAGGCGCTGGATGCGCTCGGCCATGCCACCACCCTCGACTATCTGCACGAAATGGCGGCGGCGGTTCTGCAGGAGACCGGGCTGCTGCCGCATATCAATGCCGGGGTGATGGCGGAGGACGAGATCGCGCGGCTGCGCAGCGTCTCCGCCTCGCAGGGCCTGATGCTGGAGACGGTGTCCGACCGGCTGTCCGCCCGCGGCGGGCCGCACTGGGGGTCCCCCGACAAGCGGCCTGCTGCCCGCCTGGCGACCATCGCGGCGGCCGGGCGGGCGCGCGTGCCGTTCACCAGCGGCATCCTGATCGGCATCGGCGAGACGCGGGCCGAGCGGCTGGCCTCCCTGCTGGCGCTGCGGGAGCTGCATGACGCACACGGCCATATCCAGGAGGTGATCGTCCAGAACTTCCGCGCCAAGCCCGGCACCCGGATGGCCGGCGCGCCGGAGCCGGACCTGGACGCGCAGCTCTGGACCATCGCGCTGGCCCGTTTCGTCTTCGGGCCGGACATGTCGATCCAGGCGCCGCCGAACCTGCAGGCCGACGGGCTGGCGGCGCTGGTCGGTGCCGGCATCAACGACTGGGGCGGCGTCTCCCCCGTAACCCCGGACCATGTGAACCCGGAGGCGCCCTGGCCGGCCTTGTCGCGCCTGGCGGCGGAGACCGCGGCGGCGGGCAAGACCCTGGTGCCGCGGCTGACCGTCTATCCGGCCTATCTGCGCCGGGCGGAGACCTGGCTCGACCCGGCAGTGCGCAGCGCCGCGGTCGCGCGCGCCGATACCGAGGGCTTCGCGCATGAGACCGGCTGGCGGGTCGGCCATGGGCGCGAGATCGTGCCGCTGGAGACGGGCATGCCGGCCCTGCCGCGCGACGCTGCCCTGTCTGCCGCCATCGACAGGGCGATGGCCGGCCGGGCGCTGGATGAGGCGGAAATCGTCACCCTGTTCCGTGCCCGCGGCCCGGCTGCGGCGGCGGTGCGTGACGCGGCCGACACCTTGCGGGCGGAGCGGGTCGGCGACACGGTCGGCTATGTCGTCACCCGCAACATCAACTACACGAATGTCTGCGGCTATCGCTGCCGCTTCTGCGCCTTTTCCAAGGGCAGGCTGGCGGAGAATCTGCGCGGCCGCCCCTACGACCTGACCCTGGAGGAGATCCGGCGCCGCACGGTGGAGGCCTGGCAGCGCGGCGGCACCGAGGTCTGCATGCAGGGGGGTATCCATCCGGACTATACGGGCGAGACCTACCTGGAGATCGTGCGCGCGGTGAAGGCGGCGGTGCCGGAGATGCATGTCCATGCCTTCTCGCCGCTGGAAGTCACGCAGGGCGCGCGCACCCTGGGCCTGTCGGTGGCGGAGTTCCTGGCTGCGCTGAAGGAGGCCGGGCTCGGCTCCCTGCCCGGCACGGCGGCGGAGATCCTCGATGACGAGGTCCGGGCGCGGCTCTGCCCGGACAAGATCCGCACCGATGCCTGGCTGGATGTGGTGGAGACGGCGCACCGGACCGGCCTGCGCACCACCGCCACGATCATGTTCGGGCATATCGAGCGCTACGAGCATTGGGCGCGGCACCTGCTGCGGCTGCGCCGCCTGCAGGAGCGCACCGGCGGCTTCACGGAGCTGGTGCCGCTGCCCTTCGTGCATATGGAGGCGCCGATCTACCTGTCCGGCGACGGCGCCCGTCAGGGCCCCAGCCTGCGGGAGGCGATCGCCATGCATGCCGTCGCCCGGCTGGCGCTCAATCCGGTGCTGCCGAACATCCAGGCGTCATGGGTGAAGCTGGGCGAGGCCGGGCTGGCGGCGGCGATGCGCGCCGGCGCGAACGACCTGGGCGGCACCCTGATGGACGAATCGATCAGCCGGGCGGCCGGCGCCGATCACGGCCAGGAACTGCCGCCACAGCGGATGATCGAGATCGCACAGGCCTGCGGCCGCACGCCCCGCCAGCGCAGCACCCTTTATGGCGCGGTGCCTGAGGCGCAGCATCGCCGGGCGCTGCAGGCGCCGCCGCTCACCGCGGTGGTGAACGCCCCGGCCGGCCGGCATGCCCGCACCGGCGGCGCCCATGCCCGCCGGGCGGCGGGCGGCGGCGGCATGGGGGGCGGGGACTAAGGCAGTCCCGGCTCGGGAATCGTCGCGTCGTTCCCGGGCTTGACCCGGGACCCCATGCCGCAAAGGTGCGGGCATCCGGATCGCTGGCGCAATGGATCCCAGGCTCAAGGCCTGGGATGACAGTTGCCGGAACGCTCGTTTTCGCCGCCCGCGGAGGAGAGCCTATGACAGGCCGGTGATGCGTCCGTCGGCCCCCAGGCCGATGCGTTCCGCGGCGGGATGCCGCGGCAGGCCGGGCATCGTCATGATGGTGCCGCAGATCGCCACCACGAAACCGGCGCCGGCGGACAGACGGACCTCGCGCACCGGTACGGTATGGCCGCTTGGCGCCCCCTTCAGGGCCGGGTCGGCGGACAGGCTGGACTGGGTCTTGGCGACGCAGACCGGCAGCCCGCCGAAGCCGGCCTCCTGCAGTTCCGCCAGCATGCGGGCCGCCGCCGGCTCCAGCGCGATATCGGCGGCGCCGTAGATCTCCTGCGCCAGGGTGCGCAGCTTGTCCGCCAGCGGCATGGCGTCGGGGTAGAGCGGCTTGAATGCCGACTGCCCGCTGCCGGCCAGTTCCGCCACCCGCCGGGCCAGGTCGGTGGCGCCGGCCCCGCCGCGGGCCCAATGGTCGGATTCGATCGCCTCCACCCCCTCGCCCTCGCAGAGTTCGCGCAGGCGGCGGCGCTCCGCCTCGCTGTCGCCGGAGAAGCGGTTGATCGCCACCACGACCGGCACGCCGTACTTGCGCACATTGGCCACGTGCCGCGCCAGGTTGGCGAAGCCCCGCTCCAGCGCGGCGACATCCTCCCGGCCCAGCTCGTCGCGGGCCAGCCCGCCATGCATCTTCAGGGCGCGGATCGTCGCCACCACGACGGCGGCATCGGGCGCCAGGCCACCCATCCGGCACTTGATGTCAAAGAACTTCTCCGCGCCCAGGTCGGCGCCGAAGCCGGCCTCCGTGACGGTGAAGTCCGCCATCTTCAGCGCCGCCCGGGTGGCGATCAGCGAGTTGCAGCCATGCGCGATATTGGCGAAGGGCCCGCCATGGACCAGTGCCGGATTGCCCTCCAGGGTCTGCACCAGGTTGGGCTGGATCGCGGTGGCCAGAAGGGCGCTCATTGCGCCTTCCGCCTGTAGCTCGGCGGCGGTGACGAAACGCTTGTCGCGGCTCCGGCCCACCACCATGCGCCCCAGCCTGGCCTGCAGGTCGGCGCTGTCGGCGGCCAGGCAGAACACCGCCATCACCTCCGACGCGACGGTGATGTCGAAGCCGCTTTCCCGCGGCGTCCCCCCGGTCGGCCCGCCAAGGCCAAGGACGATGCCGCGCAGCGCCCGGTCGTTGATGTCCAGGCAGCGCCGCCAGGTGATCCGCTGCGGATCCAGGTCCAGCGCATTGCCCCAATAAAGATGGTTGTCGACCATCGCGGCGAGCAGGTTGTTGGCGGCGCCGATGGCATGCAGGTCGCCGGTGAAATGAAGGTTGATCTCCTCCATCGGCACCACCTGGGCATAGCCGCCGCCGGTCGCGCCGCCCTTGACCCCGAAGCAGGGGCCGAGGGAGGGCTCCCGCAGGGCGATCACGGTGCGGTGGCCCAGGGCGTTGAGCCCGTCGCCGAGCCCGATCGTGGTGGTGGTCTTGCCCTCGCCCGCCGGCGTGGGGGTGATCGCGGTGACCAGGATCAGGCGCCCGTCGGGGCGCGACCGCAGGTCGCCGAGATAGTCGGCGGAAAGCTTGGCCTTGTCCCGGCCGAACGGCAGCAGGGCCGAATCGGGAATCCCGGCGGCCTCCGCCACCTCCTGGATCGGCCGGATCCGGTGCGCCTGCGCGATCTCCAGGTCGGACAATTGTGCCTTGTGCTGGTCCTGCTGCGGCTGCGCCATGAACTGCCCCCTTCTTCTGTCCCTGCTCTTCCGGCCGGCCGCCCGGCCGACCGCCCGGGCGGTGCGACCGGTCGCGCCACCGCCGGCGGCGGCGCCCGGGTGAATTTGCCGGCGCCCGGCGGTAAGCTCTCGCCTCGCTGGTCGAACGCTTAGCAGCCGAAGCGCCCGGCGGCGAGGGGGAGGCCGGCATCCGGGGCGCGGGTGTCCGGGCGATGCCCGAGAGGCGGCAGGGGCCGACTGCGACAAAATGGCGAGCGAGGCGGCATGACAAGTTTGAAGCTGGCCGGGCTGATGTGCTCCAGGCTGTGCCACGATCTGGCGGGGCCGATCGGTGCGCTGCAGAACGGCATCGAACTGATGGCCGAGGATGACGACCCGGATCTTCGGGCGCAGGCGATGGACCTGGTCGCAATGGCCTCCGATCAGGCCGGCCGCAAGCTTCGCTTCTATCGCCTGGTGTTCGGCGCCGGGCTGGCCGGGGGCGAGGACCTGCCCTCCGAGGAATGTCGTGTCGCCCTGGCCGGCCTGCTCGACGGCGGCCGCATCCAGCTGGACTGGAGCCTGTCGGATGGCAACTGGCCGCGCCAGTTCGGCCGCCTCGTGCTGGCCCTGACCCTGATCGCCTCGCAGGGGATGCCCCGCGGCGGCCGCCTTGCCGTCGCCTCCGGTGGCGGTCAGGCGACCGAACCGGGGGGCGTGGCCGTCACCTGCACCGGCGAAGGCGCCGCCCTGGACCAGGGCGCGGCCGGATTTCTCAGTGGCGTGCGGGCGCTGGACGATGCCGCCACCCCAGGTGACGCGGTGGCCTGTCTGGCCTATGAACTGAGTGGGGAAACCGCACGACCGGTCACAATCGAGGCCGCCGAAGGGGGATTCCGCCTTCGCCTGTGACTTTTCGGGTGGGGAGGGCGGGCAGGCCGGCACGGCGCTTTCGCGTTTACCGTGATTTAAGAGGTTTCCGCGATAGTCCGCACATCCGGAATGGGGACTGGCGAGAAATGGACGAACTCCTGCAGGAATTCCTGACCGAAACGAACGAGAGCATTGCCCTGCTCGACGTTGAACTGGTCAACCTTGAACAGAACCCGGAAAATCCGGGCCTGATCGACAACATTTTCCGATTGGTCCACACGATCAAGGGCACCTGCGGCTTCCTGGGGCTGCCCCGGCTGGAAAAGGTCGCGCACGCCTCGGAGAATGTCCTCGGCAAGGTGCGCGACGGCGAACTCGCGGTCAGCCCCGCCGCCGTCAGCCTGGTGCTGGCATCCATCGATCAGATCAAGTCGCTGCTGAGCAGCCTTGAGATGACCGAGAAGGAGCCGCCCGGCGACGATTCCGTGCTGATCGGCAAGCTCAATCACCTGGCGGAGACCGGCGAGGTCCCGGGCGCTCCCGCCGCGGCGGCTCCGGCGGCCGGGGAAGCGGATGCGGCTGCCGAGCAGGCGCAGGCCAAGCCGGCCAAGGCCGCGAAGAAGCCTGCCGCGAAGAAGCCCGCCGCCAAGGCCAAGAAGGCGGCGGCGGAAACGGAGTCTGACGATGAGGCGGAGGCCGCCGGCGGCGAGCTTGCCAAGTTCGACCCCGAGCTGGGCCGCGAGTTGCTGCCGGGCGAGGTGAGCCTGGCGGAGCTGGACGCGATCTTCGAGGCGACAGAGGTGGCGCCGGAGGCCCCGCCGCCGCCGGCCGCCGCGCCGGTGGCCGCCAAGACCGGCCAGGTCGAGGAAGGGCAGGAGCGCGGCGAGTCCGCGATCGCGAACCAGTCGATCCGGGTCAACGTCAACCTGCTCGAGAACCTGATGACCATGGTCAGCGAACTGGTGCTGACCCGGAACCAGCTGTTGCAGATGGTCCGCGGCCAGGAGGGTTCCGCCTTCACCGTGCCGCTGCAGCGCCTGAGTCATTGCACCAGCGAGCTGCAGGAAAACGTCATGAAGACGCGGATGCAGCCGATCGGCAATGCCTGGGCGAAGCTGCCGCGGATCGTGCGCGACCTGGGCATGGAGCTGGGCAAGAAGATCCAGCTCGACATGCACGGCCAGGACACCGAGCTGGACCGGCAGGTGCTGGACCTGATCAAGGACCCGCTGACCCACATGGTCCGCAACTCCGCCGATCACGGCCTGGAGATGCCGGACGCTCGCCGTGCGGCGGGCAAGTCGGAGACGGGCCATGTCCGCCTGAACGCCTTCCACGAGGGCGGCCACATCATCATCACCGTCGCCGACGACGGGAAGGGCCTCTCCACGGAGGGGATCCGCCGCAAGGCGGTCGAGAAGGGGCTGGTGTCGGAGGCGGAGGCCGTCGCCCTGACCCAGGCGCAGATCCAGCAGTTCATCTTCAAGCCCGGCTTCTCGACCGCCGCCAGCGTGACCAGCGTCTCCGGCCGCGGCGTCGGCATGGACGTCGTCCGCACCAACATCGAGAAGATCGGCGGCACCATCGAGCTGCGCTCCGAGGAAGGGCGCGGCACCACCTTCACCATCAAGATCCCGCTGACCCTGGCGATCGTCTCCGCGCTGATCGTGGAATGCGCCGGCGAACGCTATGCGATCCCGCAGCTGTCGGTGGTGGAACTGGTGCGTACCGCCTCCAACTCCGAGATGCGGATCGAGCAGATCCAGGACACGCCGGTGCTGCGCCTGCGCAACCGCCTGCTGCCGCTGGTCTTCCTGTCCAAGGTACTGGACCTGGCGGCCGTGGTGGAGAAGCGCGAGGCCTTCGTGGTCGTGGTGCAGGTCGGCAGCGCGCAGTTCGGCATCGTCGTCGACGGCGTGTTCGATACCGAGGAAATCGTGGTGAAGCCGGTGGCGCCTGTCCTGCGCGACATCTCCGTGTTCGGCGGCAACACCATCCTCGGCGATGGCAGCGTGATCATGATCCTCGACGTGAACGGCATCGCCAGCCTGCTGGAGGATATGCAGATGGAGGAGAAGCTGGCCGAGGAGGAGGAGGAGCGCCATCGCGCCACCACCGACGAATCGACCTCGCTCCTGCTGTTCCGCGCCGGCGGTGCGGAGCCCAAGGCGGTGCCGCTGGGCCTCGTCGCCCGGCTGGAAGAACTGCCGGTGGAATCGATCGAGCATGTCGACGGCCGCGACATGGTGCAGTACCGGGGCGCCCTGATGCCGCTCCTGCGGATGCGCCACGAGGTTGCGGTGCGCGACAGCGGCCGCCAGCCGGTCCTGGTCTTCGCCGACGGCGAGCGCACCATGGGCCTGATGGTGGACGAGATCCTGGACATCGTCGAAGCCGGTCTGAAGGTGGAGATGGCGTCCGAGATCGACGGCATCGTCGGCACCGCGGTGATCGCGGGCAAGGCGACGGAGTTGCTGGACCTCGGCTACTATCTGCAGCTGGCCTTCGGCGATTGGTTCAACACCCGCCGGGAAAAGGCCTTCGGGGCGCAGGAGGCGACCCGCCGCATCCTGCTGGTCGACGACAGCCCGTTCTTCCGGAACATGCTGACCCCGATCCTGGGGGCCGCAGGCTACAACGTGACCGCGGTCGGCAGCGCGGACGAGGCGCTGGCCCTGCGCAACAAGGGGCTGAGCTTCGACATCATCGTCAGCGATATCGAGATGCCGGGCATGAACGGCTTCGATTTCGCCGCCGAGGTCCGCCGCAGCCCGGACTGGCAGTCGGTGCCGCTGATCGCACTGTCGTCGCATGCCACGCAGCACGACTTCGAGCACGGGCGGACGGTCGGCTTCTCCGACTACATTGCCAAGTTCGACCGCGACGCGCTGCTGTCGGTGCTGTCGCATACGCTCGGCGAAGCGGCCTGAAGCGCGCGCTCTGGGGAGATTAAGAGATGTCTGAGGATAAGAGCCGTCAGGTCAGCATCCGCTCGAACGCGCCCGCGGTGGCCGGCGAGCGTGCGGTCCAGTCGCTGGGCGGGGCACGGGATTTCGTCACCGTCACGATCGCCGACCAGGTGTTCGGCATCCCGGTCCTGGAGGTCCGCGACGTGCTGCGGCCGCAGGACATGACCCGGGTGCCGCTGGCGCCGCGCGAGGTCGCCGGCGTGCTGAACCTGCGCGGCCGTATCGTGACCGCGATCGACGTGCGCTGCCGTCTCAACCTGCCGCCGCGCGACGAGGGCGAGAAGGGCATGAACGTGGTGGTCGACTTCCACGGCGAGCCCTATGCGCTGGTCTTCGACAGCGTGGGCGAGGTGCTGAGCCTGCCGGACGAAAGCTTCGAGCGGACGCCGCCCACCCTCAACCCGCGCTGGCGGGAGGTTTCCGACGGCATCTATCGCCTGGACGGTCGCCTGCTGGTGGTCCTGGAAGTGGAGCGGCTGCTCAACTTCGCGAAGTCGACCGTCGCCGCCTGACCGGTGACGCGCGTCTGCGGCCGTCAGCCAGACTTCCGGAAAGCTGCGGCATGCGGTATTGCCGGACTCGTGCGTGAAACGCCCCCTGCAATGAGGGTCCGAGGGCGATGAAGACCTGCCTGGTCGTAGACGATTCCCGCGTCATCCGCATGGTGGCGCGCCGTATCCTCGAACAGTTCGGCTTCCGCGTCGTCGAGGCGATCGACGGCAAGGAGGCGATGGCGGCCTGCGACACGGCGATGCCGGAAGCAATCCTCCTCGACTGGAACATGCCGGTGAAGTCCGGCATCGACTTCCTGCGCGAACTCCGTGCCCGTCCGGGCGGGACCGATCCGGTCGTGGTGTTCTGCACCACGGAGAACGACATGGAGCATATCCAGGAGGCGATGGCAGCGGGTGCCGACGAGTACATCATGAAGCCCTTCGATCGCGAGATCCTGGAAGCCAAGTTCCAGCAAGTGGGACTGCTGTAAGTTGGCCGCCGGTTCGCAGGGCATTCCGCCGGGTGGCCCCTACAGGGTCATGCTGGTGGACGATTCCGCGGTGATCCGTGGCCTCATGGCCCGCTGGATGAAGGACGAGGCGGCGGTCGAGATCGTCGCATCGGTCGGCGATGGGTCGCAGGCGCTGCGCCAGGTCGCGCAGGTCCGGCCTGATGTCATGGTGCTGGACATCGAAATGCCGGTGATGGACGGCCTGACCGCCCTGCCGCAGCTCCTGCAGGCAATGCCGGGGCTGAAGGTCATCATGGCCTCCACCCTGACAGAGCGGAACGCGGAGATCTCCCTGAAGGCCCTGGCCGCGGGCGCCGCCGACTACCTCACCAAGCCGAGTTCCACCCGCGACGCGGGCACCATCTCCGACTACCAGCGCGATCTCCTGGACAAGATCAAGGCGCTGGGCCAGGCGACCCGGGCAAGCCAGCCGCGGCGCGCCTTCGCGCCGCCCGGCACCGCCGCGCCTGCCGGGCGCGGTTCCGCGTCGGCGACGGCGCGTGCCGCCGGGACGCCGGCCGATGCCCGCGGGACGCCGGCGACGGCCGCAGCGGCGGCAAGGCCGCGACAGGGCCTCTACGGCGGCGGACCCATCGCCCTGCGGCAGCACCGGGTGACCGTGCCGCGGGTCCTGGCGATCGGCAGTTCCACCGGCGGGCCGCAGGCCCTGTTCAGCCTGTTCCAGGACCTGAAGAACGACCTCAAGCTGCCGGTCCTGGTGACCCAGCATATGCCGCCGACCTTCACCCGCATCCTGGCGGAGCACCTGACCCGGATCTCCGGCCTGAATGCGTCGGAGGCACGCGACGGCGAGCCGCTGGAGCGCGGCCGGATCTATGTGGCGCCCGGCGACTGGCACATGGTGGTGGCCGGGGGCAGCAGCGCGCCGGTGATCCGGTTGAACCAGAATCCGCCGGAGAATTTCTGCCGGCCCGCGGTCGATCCGATGTTCCGCAGCCTGGCCGAGCAGTTCGGCGCGGCGGTGCTGGCGGTGGTGCTGACCGGCATGGGCCATGACGGACTGGCGGGGGGGCGTGCCCTGGCCCAGCAGGGCGCGACCCTGCTGGCGCAGGATGAGGCGACCAGCGTGGTCTGGGGCATGCCCGGTGCGGTCGCCTCGGCAGGCATCTGCAGCGCGGTCCTGCCGCTGACGGAGATCGGTCCGGCGGTGCGCAAGGTGATGACGGGAATGAAGCCGTGACCCCCGCCGATTTCGACCTGCTTGCCGGGATCCTGAAGGAGCGCTCCGGCCTCGTCGTCCAGCGCGACAAGCTCTACCTGCTGGAAAGCAGGCTGGTGCCGCTTGCCCGGAAACGCGGCCTGGGCGGCCTGCCGGAGCTGGTGGCGGAGGTTCGGAAGAGCCGCAACGAGGCGCTACTTTCGGCGATCACCGAGGCGATGACGACCAACGAGTCGTTCTTCTTCCGCGACACCAAGCCGTTCGACACCTTCCGCGAGGTCACCCTGCCGGCGCTGCTGGAAAGCCGCGCGTCGCGCAAGTCCTTCCGTATCTGGTCGGCGGCCTGCTCCACCGGGCAGGAACCCTATTCGCTGGCGATGATCCTGAAGGAGCAGGGGCCGAAGCTGGCCGGCTGGCGCATCGACATCGTCGCCACCGACCTGGCTTCCGAGGTCCTGGCCCGCGCCAAGGAGGGGCTCTACACCCAGTTCGAGGTGCAGCGCGGCCTGCCGATCCAGATGCTGATGAAGTATTTCAAGCAGGAGGGCGATCGCTGGCGCATCGATGCCGGGATCCGCCAGATGGTGCAGTACCGCACCTTCAACCTGCTGGAGGAGTTCGCCGCGCTGGGCAAGTTCGACGTGGTGTTCTGCCGCAACGTGCTGATCTATTTCGACCAGCCGACCAAGGGGAAGGTGCTGGGCCGCATGGCGCGCTGCATGACGCCGGACGGCCATCTCTATCTCGGTGGTGCGGAGACCGTGCTCGGCATCTCGGACGCCTTCAAGCCGGTCACCGGCCAGCGCGGCCTGTACTTCCCCGCCGCGGCCTGAGGGTCGCAGACCCGGCCATGCGTCGCGGGCGCTTCCGGCGCCTGCCGCCGCCTGCCGGGCGCCTTTCCCTTTCCTCCCGTGAGCGGCCCTGCAGGGGTCTGCCCTTGCAGCCGGCGCCACGATCAGGCAAAAAATGATTACCGGATCATTTATCATTTTTGTTGCTGTCCGGGCCGACCGCCGGCTAGTGTGACCGCGGTATGCAGCCGGCGGCAGCACCGCTGCGGGAGGACGATGCCATGGACTACGATCTGAAGATCACGGGCGGGACCATTGTCGACGGCACCGGCGCGGCCGGCTATCGCGGCGATGTCGGCATTGCCGGCGGCCGGGTCGTGGCCCTGGGCGAGGCGGACGGCGATGCCCGCCAGGTCATGGAGGCGGACGGCCGGGTGGTCTGCCCGGGCTTCGTCGACATCCACACCCACTACGACGCCCAGATCATGTGGGACCGCATGCTGTCGATCTCGCCCTGGCACGGGGTTACCAGCGTGGTGATGGGCAATTGCGGCTTCGGCGTCGCGCCCACCCGCGAAGGCCATCGCGACATGATCGTCCGCACCCTGGAAAAGGTGGAGGGGATGAGCGTCGAGGCGCTGCAGGCCGGCATGGGCCGGGACTGGGGCTTCGAGACCTTCCCCGACTATCTCGACCGGATCGAGGCCGGCGGCACGGCGATCAATGTCGGCGCCCTGCAGGGCCATACGCCCCTGCGCCTCTTCGTCATGGGGCCGGAGGCGACCGAGCGCCAGGCCAACGAGGACGAGATGGCGCAGATGCGCGCGCTGATGGCCGATGCGCTGAACGCCGGCGCGCTGGGGCTGGCGACCTCGAAGCTGGCGGCGCATGTCGGCTTCGAGGGGCGGCCGGTGGCCAGCCGGCTGGCCAGCATGGAGGAGATCATGACCCTGGCCGGCGCGGTCCGCAGCCATGGCCGCGGCATGATCCAGTCGACCCTGGGTCCCGGCCTGCTGCTGGACGAGATGGAGGAGGTCGCCGCCGCCGCCGGCAGCGCCGTCTGCTGGACCGCCCTGCTGGCCGGCTCCGCCTTCGGCAAGTCGCGCTTCCGCGACCAGCTGGAGAAGACCCGCGAGCAGCAGGCCCGCGGCGTGCAGCTCTATCCCCAGGTCACCCCGCGGCCGTTGAATTTCGAGTTCCAGTTCAAGGCGCCGGCGATCCTGGAGCAGATGTCCTTCTTCAAGCCGGTCGCGGCGGCCGACTTCGACGGCAAGTGCCGGATCTACCGGGATCCGGAGTTCCGCGCCGCCTTCCGCGAGCGCTGGGACACCGCCTGGCCGTCGCTCGCCCAGGCCTTCGGCATGATGGTGATTTCCGAATGCGCCACCGAGCCGGCGCTGGAGGAGCGGCGGGTCGCCGACATCGCCGCAGAGCGCGGCGTCCATCCCGTCGACCTGGCGCTGGACCTGGCGCTGGCGAGCGGCCTGGAAACCCGCTTCCGGATGCCGATCGCCAACCATGACGAGGACGAGGTGGCCGACCTGCTGGTGCAGCCCGGCGTGGTGCTGGGCCTGTCCGATGCCGGCGCCCATGCCAGCCAGCTCTGCGACGCCTGCCAGGCGACCGACCTGCTGGGCCGCTGGGTGCGGGAGAAGCAGGTTCTGAGCCTGGAACGGGCGGTGCAGATGCTCACCGCCGACCCCGCGAAGGTGTTCGGCCTGAGCGACCGCGGCCGCCTGGCCGAGGGCTGGGCCGCCGACATCGTCATTTTCGACCCGAAGACCGTGGCCGCCGGGCCGCTGCGCCGGGTGCGCGATTTCCCCGGCGGCGCCGACCGGCTGATCTCGGATGCGACCGGCATCGACACGGTGATCGTCAACGGCACCGTCCTGCGCCACGGCAATCGCGATGTCGTCGACGCCGAGGGGCCGCTGCCGGGCCGGCTGCTGCGACACGGCCGCGCAGCCTGACCGACTTCCCCCGCCGGCGGCACAGCCGGCATGGGCAGGCCGGCCCCGATCGGTCCGGGCAAGGACCGGGGGCCAATCAAAAGGAGCGGAGGAAACCGATGGGCAACAACATTACTGGCCGGCTCGGCCTCGCGATGGCTGCGGCCGGCGTGGCAGGGCTGCTTGCCGGATCCGTGCAGGCGGACGGCATGGAGCTGAAGCTGGCGGACCGGCTGCCGCAGGACCATTACATCGCCCGCTATGCCACCAACTACTGGATCGAGGAGGTGGAGAAGGCGACCGGCGGCGCGGTGACGATCAAGCGCTATCCCAGCCAGCAGCTGGGCAAGTCCAAGGACATGCTGACCCTGACCGAAGCCGGGGTGGTGGACATGGGCGAATACGTGCCCGGCTATCTGGGCGACAAGATGCCCCTGTCCAGCGTTGCGGAATTGCCCGGCATGGTGCCCTCGGCCTGCGCCGCATCTCTGGCGTACCAGGAACTGGCCGCGCCGGGCGGCTTCCTCGACGAGAACGAGCTGAAGCCGCTGGGCATCCGCCTGCTCTACGTCGTGGGCCTGCCGCCCTACCAGCTGTTCACCTCCAAGACGGTGGATGGGCTGGACAGCCTGTCAGGCCTGAAGATCCGCTCCACCGGCGCGGCGATGGATTCCGGCCTGCGCCAGCTCGACATCGTGCCGATCCGGATGAGCGCGGCGGAGCTGACCGAATCCTATTCCCGCGGCACGGTCGACGGCACCGCCTTCCCCGCGGCCAGCATCTATTCCTACGACCTGCAGAAGCAGACCAAGTACGCCACCAAGGATCTCAGCTTCGGCAGCAGCATGACCTTCTACGGCATTTCCCGGAAGGTCTGGGACAAGCTGTCGCCGGAGGTGCAGAACGCGATGGTGGAAGCCGGGAAGAAGGCCACCCTGCGGGCCTGCGAACTGATCGACAAGGACGATGCCGCGGCCCTGGAGCGGCTGCAGGCCGACGGCGCGACCCTGGTGACCTTCGACGAGGCCAACAAGAAGGCCTTCATGGAGCGGCTGGAGCCGGTGGCCGCGGAATGGGCCAAGGGGGTCGACGAGAAGGGCCGACCCGGCACCGAAGCCCTCGAGAAGTTCAGGTCCGCGGTCGACGCGAACAGCTGACCGTCCGGTCAGCCGCCCCCGTCACAGCGGGGGCGGCTGCGCCTGCGGGGGCGGAAGGCCATCCATGCCGACGAAACTTGCCTATTCAGAGGCCGAGCGCGGCGGCGTGCCGGTCGCCGAGCTGCGGCTGTCTTCCGACAGCGGCGTGAACCCGCTGTCCAGCGGCACGGTGGCGGCTTTCCGCCGCCATTTCCGCGACCTGGACCATGCCGATGCGCCCCATGCGGTGGTGCTGTCGGCGGAGGGACGCTGCTTCTGTGCCGGGGCGGATGTGAAGGAGTTCCGGGACATCACCCAGGACGGCTTCCGCCGCTACATGACCGACATCCTGGCGATGTATGCGGAGATGGCGGCGCTGCGGAAGCCGATCATCGCGCTGGTGCATGCCGATGCCCGCGGCGGCGGCATGGCGCTGGCGCTGTTCTCCGATTTCGTGATCGCGGCCGACGGGGCGCAGTTCGCCCTGCCGGAGGTGCATCGCGGCCTTGCCGGCGGCGGCTATCTGATGCCACTCCTGGTGGGCAAGCAGCGCGCGACCGAGATGGTGATGCTGGGCCGCAGCTATCCCGCCGCCCGCATGCTGGACCTCGGCCTGGTTTCGGAGGTCTGCCCGGCGGCGGAGATCGCGGACCGGGCGGATCGCCTGTGCGCGGAGCTGGGCGCCCTGTCGGGCGGGGCGCTCGCGGTGGCGAAGCAGTCCCTCGCCGGGGGGCTGGGCCTGGGCCTGCGGGAGGCGATGGCGAGGCATGTCGAGGCGCAGTCGGAGGCCTTCCGGCTGGCCCGCGAACGGGGGCAGATGTGAGCCTGGCCGCACCGAAGGACCCGCAGACCGCCACCTGCCTGGAAGCGCTGCGCCAGACGCGGGATGCCGATACCCTGCCGGCCCTGTTCCGCTCCCGGGCGGCACGGCTGGGCGAAAGGCCGTTCCTGCTGTTCCGCGACCGCAGTCTGAGCTGGCAGCAGGCCGGCGCCCTTGCCGGTGCCTGGGCCGGGGAGCTGCGGCGGCAGGCGGGTGCGGACGGCCCGGGCGCTGCGGATGACGGGATCGCCGCACGGGTCGCGGTGGCCCTGCCGAACTGCGATTCCCTGGTGGTGCTGCTGCTGGCCTGTGCCGAGGCCGGGCTGGTCTTCGTGCCGGTGAACCCGGCCCTGACCGCGGCGGAGACGGCGACGGCGCTCGGCGTGGTCTCGCCCGCGCTGATCGTCACCACGGCGGGGCTTGCCCCGAAACTGTCGGCGGCGGCCGCGCAGGCCGGCTGCGGCCCGCTGCCGGTTGTGGCCGTCGATGATGCGGACCTGACCCTGCCTGATCTGCACGGCCGGCCGGGGCCTGCTTCGGACCGAACCGTACCGGATCCCGCGCAGCCGCTGGCCATCGTCTTCACCTCCGGCACGACAGGCGTACCGAAGGGGGCGGTGCACAGCCATCGCACCTATGTCACGGCGGCGGAGATCGCCGCCTTCCGGATGCGTCTCAACGCGGCGGACAGGCTGCTGGTGATCCTGCCGCTGTTCCACCTGAACGCCCTGTTCTATTCGGTCGGCGGCACCATCGTCTGCGGCGGCCGGCTGGTGATCGAGGAGCGTTTCCAGGCCGGCAGCTTCTGGCAGGTGGTGGCGCGGCACGGCATCACACAGGTCAACATGATCGCCGCGGTCGGCAATATCCTGCTGAAGCGCGACCGGTCCGAATTTCCCGGAAACGCCACCCTGCGCAAGGTCTCCGCCGCGCCGGTCACGCGGGAGGTTGCCGATGCGCTGCGCGACAGCTTCGGCATCGCGCATGTGGTGGAAAGCTATGGCATGACCGAGGCGCCGGGCATCGCGCAGGTCGACTTCTTCGACCGCGATCATCGCGCCTGCCTGGGGCGACCGATCGTGCATCCGCTGACCGGGGCGCCGGTCAGCGAGATCCGCATCGTGGACGAGGCGCGGCGCGACCTGCCGGCGGGAGAGGTCGGCCGCATCATGATCCGTGCCAGCACCATGATGCAGGGCTATTTCCGGCGCCCCGACCTGGCCGACAGGATCGACGGCGGTGGCTGGTTCCTCACCGAGGATCGCGGCCGCCTGGATGCGGACGGCTATGCCTATTTCTGCGGCCGCACCGCCGACCTGATCCGGACCCGCGGCGAGAATGTCGCCGCCGCCGAGGTCGAGGCGGTGATCCTGACCCATCCCGCGGTCAGCGAGGTCGGCTGCATCGGCATCCCCTCCGACATGGGGGAGGAGGACATCCTGGCCGTCGTCGCCCTCCGGCCGGGCGCGCAGGTCCTGCCGGCGGAGCTGGCGGCGCATTGCCGGGCGCATCTCAGCCGTCACAAGGTGCCGCGCCATTTCGTCTTCCGCGACGCCTTGCCGAAGACCCCGACCCAGAAGGTTGCGCATCACCGCCTGCGGGCGGATCCGGACCTGCTGGCGGATGCCGTGCCGGGCGGACCGGCGGTGGCGCCGTGAGCGCCTCGCCCGCCTCCGGGCCGGGCCGGTCGGCCGCACCGCTCTCCGCCGCGGAGCGGCCGCTGGTGGTCATCGAGGCGGCCCTGGCGCACATGACCTCCGCGGCGACCCTTGCGGTCATGGTGATCGTGGTCGCCGACGTGGTCGGCCGCTATGTCTTCAACCAGCCGATCGGCTGGGTCTACGACCTTGTCTCGATCTACTACATCAACCTGGTGCTGTACTTCATGGCGTCGGAGACCCTTCGGGTCCGGGGCCATATCGCGCTGGACCTGCGCCTGCGCTTCCTGCCGCGGCCGCTCTGGCGGGCGTTGCAGGCCATCGCCTGGATCGCGGTGGCGGCGGCGATCGCGGTCTCCGCCTGGCGGGTCTCCGCCGATGCGGTCGGCAGCTTCACCGCCGGCGACGTGCATCCCGGCCTCTACGAATGGCCGGTCTGGGTGGAGAAGGCGATCGTCGGCCTTGGCCTGGTCCTCCTGGTCTGCCGCATCGTCCTGCGGATCCTGCTTCTCGGCCTCGGCAAGGGCGACGGCCCGCGCCGGGCGGCGCGGCAGGAGGATGAGGAAGACAGCTGGGAGCTGCGGCTGTGAGCGGATTCGCCGTCCCCATCGTCGCGGGCCTGCTCTGCCTGCTGCTGATCCTGCGCATCCCGGTCGCCTTCGCGATCTTCCTGTCCGCCTCCCTGGGCCTTTGGATGGTGGCCGGCCCCGACGTGCTGATGGGCATCCTGCAGACCACCCCGGTCTCCGCCGTGGCGAGCTACGAGTTCGTCACCGTGCCGATGTTCCTGCTGATGGCGGAGTTCGTGATCATCAGCGGCATCGCGGACGGCATCTTCCGCGCCGCGGCGGCCTGGGTGGGGCGCGCGCCGGGCGGGCTGGCGATCGCCGCCGCCCTGGCCGGCGCCGGCTTCGGCGCGATTTCCGGCTCCAGCACAGCCGCCGCCGCCACCCTGTCGGCGACCTCGGTGCCGGCAATGCTGCGGGAAGGCTACGAGCCGCGGCTGAGCTATGGCGTGGTGGCGATCTCCGGCACCCTGGCGATGCTGATCCCGCCCAGCGTGGCGATGGTGCTGTACGGGCTGATCGCGGATGTCAGCATCGGCGCGATGTTCGTCGGCGGCGTGATTCCGGGCATCCTGGTCGCCGGCACGATCATCGCGACGGTGCTGATCCTGGTGCGGCTGGATCCGTCCCGGGCGCCCCGCATCCAGCACTATTCCTTGGGCCAGCGGTTCGCCGCCCTGCGGGTCGCCGGGCCGATGGTGTTCCTGTTCATGGGCGTCACCGGGATGATCTATTCCGGCGTTGCCACGCCCACGGAGGCCTCCGCCCTGGGGGCGCTGGGCGCTTTCGCCATCGCGCTGGTGATGGGGCGGATCACCGGCGCGGGGATGATGAACGCCGCCTACCAGGCGGGCAAGACCACCTGCATGGTGCTGCTGGTGGTGATGGCGGCGCATGTCCTGGCCTATTTCCTGGTCCTGACCAGCGTGACCGACGACCTGGTCGCCTGGGTCACCGGCCTGGGCCTGCCGCCCTGGGGCGTGCTGATCGTCATCTACCTGATCTACCTGGTGCTGGGCTGCTTCCTGGACCTGGCGGCGATCCTGGTGCTGACGGTGCCGATCGTGCTGCCGCTGGTGACCGCGCTGGGCTATGACCCGATCTGGTTCGGGGTGATGATCATCGTGATCGGCGAGGTCGGTCTGGTGACCCCGCCGGTCGGCCTGAACGTCTTCGTCGTGGCGCGGGTCACCGAACAACCGGTGGGCGAGGTGTTCCGCGGCGTGGCGCCGCATGTCCTCGCCCATCTCTTCGCCATCGCCCTGCTGACCATCTTCCCGGAACTGGTGCTCTGGCTGCCCCAAACTATGAACTAGCGGGCGATGAACGAGTGGGCCCTGAACGAGTGGGCCGTGAACTGACCGGTCGATCCGCACGGAGCATGCAATGACGATCCCACCTCTGCATGGCGTGACCGTGCTGGACTTCTCCACCCGCCTGCCGGGGCCGCTGGCAACCCTGATGCTGGCCCAGGCGGGCGCGCGGGTGATCAAGGTGGAGCGGCCGCCGCATGGCGACGAACTGCGGGCCTTCGCCCCGCGCCGCGACGGCATGTCGGCGCATTTCCACTGGCTCAACCGTGGCAAGGAGAGCGTCGCCCTGGACCTGAAGGCCGATGCCGACCGTGCGGCGCTGGAGGAGATGCTGGCCGGCGCCGATGTGCTGGTGGAGCAGTTCCGGCCCGGCGTGATGGCGCGCCTGGGCCTGGGCTGGGCGGACCTGTCCGCCCGCCACCCGCGGCTGATCTACTGCGCGGTGACCGGCTATGGCCAGGCGGACCCGCGCTCGCTGACCGCCGCCCACGACCTGAACTATCAGGCGGCGGCAGGGCTTGTGGGCTCCGCGGCGCCCGGGCCGGACGGCCGGCCCGGCCTGCCGCCGGTCCTGCTCGGCGACATTGCCGGCGGCAGCTATCCTGCGGTGATGAGCATCCTGCTGGCGCTGATGCAGCGTCAGGCCAGCGGTCAGGGGCAGTTCCTGGACATCGCGATGAGCCAGAATGTCGAGGTCTTCACCTTCTGGAACGCGATCCAGGGGGCGATGACCGGGCAATGGCCGGAAGCCGGCGGAGGTCGGCATACCGGCGGCTCGCCGCGCTACCGGGTCTATGCCGCGCGCGATGGCCGGCACCTCGCCGTTGCAGCGCTGGAGGACCGGTTCTGGCAGAATTTCCTGGATGCCATCGGCCTCGACCTGCCGCCGGGGCGGGATGCGGAGGCGCCGCAGGAGGTTGTCTCCGCGGTGGCGGCGCGGCTGGCGGAGCGCGATGCCGCGGACTGGCTCGCCCTGTTCGGCGACAGGGATCTATGCTGCAACCTGGCACCGGACCTGGCGGAGGCGGTGGCGGCGAACGGCGCTGGCCGGCAGGCGGGGGACGGCATGCCGGCGATCCCGCTGCCGCTGGCGCCGCAGTTCGCCGGCCGGGCCGATGAAGCCGCGCCGGAACTGGGTGCGCAGGGCGGGATGCAGGCGGCCGGACGGGCGGCAGAGGGACGGCGATGAAGAAACCGAGACTGACCCGCGCGCAGAAGGCGGTGGAGAACCGCCGGCGGCTGATGCGGGCGGCCGCGGAGGTGGTCGGCGAGCATGGCTATGGCGATGCCTCGATCTCGCGGATCGTGGAGCGCGCCGGCCTCGCCCATGGCACCTTCTACCTGTATTTCGAATCCCGCCAGGACCTGTTCGACCAGCTGCTGCCGGAGGTCGGGCAGGAGGCCCTGGCATTCATCCGCGACCAGGTGGGGGAGCCGGAGGACTTCCTGACCATGGAGGAGCGCGGCATGCGCGCCTTCTTCGACTATGTCGCGCGCAACCCGTCCTATTTCCGGATCTTCACCGAGGCACAGGCTGCCTCGCCGACCGCCTACGAGCGGTATACCGCCAACCGCACCGGGCGCTTCCTGGACAGCATCACCGCCGCCTGGCGCAACGGCGAGGTGCGAGGCTACAGCGAGCGCGAGCTCGGTGTCCTGACCCAGATCATGCTGGCGGCGCGCACCTACCTCTATCACCAGTACGGCGAGGGCGGCGACGGCAGCGCGAAGGTGCCGGACTGGGTGATCTCCGCCTATATGCGGTTCGTCAGCCGCGGCATCGGCGCGGCGGCCGGGAAGGTGCCGGCCACGGAAGGCGATGCAGAGGCCGATACCGCAGCGCGCCCTCGCACCAGGCGCGCCACCGCGGGCGACTGACCCCCTCGCTCAGATCGGCGAGATCGAGCGGTGCCGGGCATAGCCCTTTGCGCGCCGCCGCACCGGCGCATCCTCCAGCGCACGGATCAGGCAGGACCGGGTGTCGCGCGGATCGATCACCTCGTCGACGTGGAAATGCTCCGCCGCCCGCAGGGCGCCCAGCCGCGACCGGCTCTCGGCGATCAGTTCCTGCCGCCGCGCCTGCGGATCGGCGGCGGCTTCGTAGTCGCCGCGATAGGCCACGTCGACCGCACCCTCCACCGACATCGCGCAGATCTCCGCCGTCGGCCAGATGAAGCTCGCCTCCGCGCCGAAGCTCGGCTGCCCGCCGTTCATCATGATGAAGGCGCCGCCATAGCCGCGCCGCAACACCACGCTGAGGCGCGGCACCGTCGCGCAGCCCAGTTCGTAGAGCATGCGGGCGCTGCGTCGGCCCAGCCCCGACCGTTCCGCGGCGGAGCCGACGACATTGCCCGGCACGTCGATCAGGTAGACCAGCGGCAGGCCGAAGGCGTCGCAGACGGCGATGAAATGCGCCGCCTTCTCGCAGGCCGGGGTGTCGATCATGCCGGCCGTGATCTTCGGCTGGTTGGCAATGAAACCGACCGGTCGTCCGTCCAGGCGGGCGAAGCAGACGACGATGTTCTTCGCCCAGGTCGGCCGGATCTCCATGACGCTGCCGCGGTCGGCCACCGCCTCGATCACCGGCCGCACGTCATAGCCCCGCCGCAGGTTGGCCGGCACCAGGGTCAGCAATGCCTCCTCCCGCCGGTCGGCCGGATCGTCGCAGGCGGCCTGCGGCGCCGCCTGGCCTGCATTCGACGGCAGGTAGGACAGATAGAGGCGGATTGCCGCCAGGCAGGCTTCCTCGTCCGGCACCGCCAGGTGCGCGATGCCGGAGGTATCGGCATGCATGCTGGCGCCGCCCAGCGCCTCGATGTCGATCTCCTCGCCGATCGCCGCCTTGACCAGGGCCGGCCCGGCCATGCCCAGGGCCGACCGTTCCCGGACCATGACGACGAAGTCGGCCATGGCGGAATAGTTGGTCGGCCCGGCAAAGGCCGGGCCCATGATCGCGGCGATCACCGGCACCCAGCCGGAAAGTTCCGCGAACAGGTCGAAGACCGGGGTGCCCTGCGCGAAGGTGCGGGAATCCTGCCCGTCCTGGATGCGATGGCCGCCGCCGTCATGCAGCATGATGAAGGGCATGCCGGAATCGCCGGCGCGGCGCATCGCGCGGAGCATCTTCTGGCGCCCGACATGGCCGATGCTGCCGCCCAGCGCGGTATAGTCGGAGACGCAGAGCATCACCGGCCGGCCGTCGATCCGGGCGGTGCCGGTGATCAGCCCGTCGGCGGGGGCGACCAGTTCGGCATCGCCATGCTGCAGCGGTCGCACCAGGCTGCCGACCTCGCGAAAGCTGCCCGGGTCGGCAAGGGCGGCGATGCGCTGGCGGGCGGTCTGCTTGCCGCGCCGCTCCTGCCGGGCGACGGCTTCGGGCCGTGCGGCATCGGTCAGTGCTTCCCGGCCGGCGTTCAGCTGCGCCAGCAGGTCCGCCATGCCCGGCGCCTGGGGGGCGTCGCCGCTCATCGCGCCGCGGCCTGCGGGGCATCCGCCGCCGCCGCGCCGAAGGCGCCGGCGGCGGCCAGGGCATCGATCCGGGCCTGGTCGTAGCCCAGCAGCTCGGTCAACACCTGCATGGTCTGGGCGCCCAGTTCCGGTGCCGCGACCGGCGCGACCGGGGGCGTGCGATGCAGGCGGACCGGCAGGCCGACATTCGGGATGCTGCCCAGCCGTGGATGCGGAATCTCGCTCAGCATGCCGCGCGCGGCGATCTCCGGTGCGGCGAGCGCCTCCGGCACCGTGCGGATCGCCCCGGCGGGCACGCCGGCATCGTGCATGCGCTTCAGCAGGTCATCGCGCTCGCCCGCCGCCAGCGCCGCCGCCACGACCGGCATCAGGTCGCCGCGATTGTCGCGGCGGGCGGCACTGGTCGCGAAGCGCGGGTCCGCCGGCAGGTCGGGCCGGCCCAGCACGTCGTTGGCCAGCCGCTGGAAGGTACGGTCGTTGGCGCAGGCCAGGTAGAGCGGCCCGGTTCGGGTCTCGAAGGTACCGACCGGGCAGGCGGTCGGCTGGGTATTGCCGAACCGGGTGGGACATTGCCCGCTGCCCAGATGCGCCATCGAGAAATTGCCCAGCATGCTGACCGCGGTCTCGATCAGGGTCGCCTCGACAAGCTGGCCGCGGCCGTCGCGCTGGCGGGCGATCAGCGCCGCCATGATCGCATTGCTCGCCATCATCGCGGTCGACATGTCCATGATCGACGGGCCGGCGCGGACCGCCGGCTGGTCGGGAAAGCCGTTCATCGACATGAAGCCGCTCTCCGCCTGCGCGATCGGGTCGAAGCCGATGCGGCCGGCGGCGGGCCCCTCGCGGCCATAGGCGGAAATGGTGCAGTAGACCAGGCCGGGATTGCGCGCGGACAGGGTGTCGTAGTCCAGGCCCAGGCGGGCCATCACCCCGGTGGAGAAATTCTCGGCCAGCACGTCGGCGCGGTCGGCGATCTCCTGCGCGATCTGCCGGCCGCCGGCGCTCTTCAGGTCCAGCGCCACGCTGGACTTGTTCCGGTTGGTCCACAGGTAGGGCAGGCTCTCGCCCTCAAGGCTGGGCGGATAGTGGCGGAAGCCGTCGCCGCCCAGCCCCTCGATCTTTATGACTTCGGCGCCCAGATCGGCCAGGATCTGGGTGCAGTAGGGACCGGCGATGAAATGGGTGAAGTCGGCGACCCGGATGCCTGACAGCGGCGCGGGCGCGGTGGCGGTGCGCGGCGCGGCCGGCGGCAATGTCGGGCGATCGGTATCCTGGCTCATGCTTCCTTCCCCGTGGCGGCCCTTGCGACCGCTCTATGGCGCGGATCATACCGGCGGGGGGGGCCGCCGACAAATAAAATGATTTATGACCCATCAATCATTTTTTGCGCCGAACCCGTGGATCGGGCAGATCGCTGCCCGGAACGTCAACGCAAGGAGGACAGGCCATGGCAGAAGGCAGGAGCGGGGAAGCCGGAGGGCTGGTGCTGGTGACAGGTGCTGCCGGTGCGCTGGGCCGTGCGGTCTGCGCCGCGTTCGCCGCGCGCGGCGATGACGTCGCCGCGCTTGACCGCGACACCGGGGCGCTGGAGGCGGCCTTTCCGGGCAGCGGCATCCGCAAGGTCGCGGTGGACCTGTCCGATGCCGATGCCACCGCCGCGGCGGTGGCGGACCTGACCGGTGCGGCCGGCGCGCCGGTGCGGACCCTGGCCTGCATCGCCGGCGGCTTCGGCATGGGCCCGCAGGTGGAGGAGGAGGATCCGGCGGAGCATCGCCGGATGATGGAGATGAACTTCTTCACCGCACTGCATGCGATCCGGGCGGTGGTGCCGGGCATGCGCAGGGCGGGGCAGGGCTGCATCCTGACGATCGGCGCGCTGGCCGCCCTGTCGGGCAAGCCGCAGATGGGCGCCTACTGCGTCTCCAAGTCGGCGGTGATGCGGCTGACGGAAAGCCTGGCGGCGGAACTGCGCGGCAGCGGCGTCCGCGCCAACTGCGTGCTGCCCAGCATCATCGACACGCCGGCCAACCGGTCGGCGATGCCCGATGCCGATCCCGGCCAGTGGGTGCGGCCGGAACAGATCGCCGCGACCCTGACCTTCCTGGCGGGTGCGGAGGGAGACGCGGTGCACGGCGCCCTAATCCCGCTCGACGGCGGACACTGACGGGACTCCAGCTCAGCGGCCGCGCGGCGGCGCCGCGCGGTCCCTACCGGCGATCGTGTGGCTCAGGCGGCCGCGGTGCGCGGGTCGCGCATCACATAGCCGCGGCCCCAGACGGTCTCGATATAATGTTCGCCGGCATTGGCCTGGGCGAGCTTCTTGCGGAGCTTGCAGACGAAGACGTCGATGATCTTCAGCTCCGGCTCGTCGATGCCGCCATAGAGATGGTTCAGGAACATCTCCTTGGTCAGGGTCGTGCCCTTGCGCATCGAAAGCAGCTCGAGCATCGCATATTCCTTGCCCGTCAGATGCACGTCGCGGCCGCCCACCTCCACCGACTTGGCATTCAGGTCGACGGTGATGTTGCCGACCCGGATCACCGATTCCGAATGGCCGCGGGCGCGGCGGACGATGGCGCGGACACGGGCCACCAGCTCGTCCTTGTTGAACGGCTTGGTGAGATAGTCGTCCGCCCCGTAGCCCAGGCCCTTCACCTTCTTGTCGGGCTCCGACATGCCGGAGAGGATCAGCACCGGCGTGTCGATGCGTGCCGAGCGCAGGCGGCGCAGCACGTCATAGCCGTTCAGGTCCGGCAGGTTCAGGTCCAGGATGATCAGGTCGTAGTCGTAGAGGCGGCCGAGATCGAGCCCCTCTTCACCCAGGTCGGTGGTGTCGACAGCGGCGTTCTCGGCTTTCAGGATGAGCTCGACGCTGGTGGCGAGGGCCCGATCGTCTTCAACGAGGAGAATGCGCATTGGTGTTTCCCCCAGGATGCCGTCTTCGCTATGCCTTAAGTATTAACGCATTTGGTTAACATCGCACTAAGCCCCGTCGTGCAAAATGATGCGATCGCACCGGCGACCGGCGCCGGTGTTTCCCTGGCAGGAGGGCCCCGATGAGCCTGGACCGGCTGGCCGACGATATCGGACGGATCGCACCGCTGCGGCTGACCGGCCGCGTGGCCGCGGTGCAGGGCCTGCTGCTGGAGATCGCCGGAATCGGCCGTTTCCTCGGCATCGGCGCGCGGCTCGCCGTGGCCCGCCGGGGGGCGGAGCCGGTGTCCTGCGAGGTGGTGGGCTTCCGTGGCGACCGTGCCCTCGCTTTGCCGTTCGGCGGGTTGACCGGCGTCGGGGTCGGCAGCGAGGCGCGGCTTGTACAGCAGGACGCGGCCGTCTCTCCGGACATGGCCTGGCTGGGGCGGGTGGTGTCCGGCACCGGCCATGCCCGCGATGGCGGGCCGCCGCTTGCCACCGGCCCGCGCCCCTACCTGGTGCATGGCGACCCGCCGCCGGCGGAGATGCGCGACCGGATGGGGGCCAAGATCGACCTCGGCATCCGCGCGCTCAACACCTTCGTCACCTGCTGCCGCGGCCAGCGGATGGGCATCTTCGCCGGCTCCGGCGTCGGCAAGTCGATGCTGATGTCGATGCTGGCGCGCTATTCCGGTGCCGACATCATCGTCATCGGCCTGATCGGCGAGCGCGGGCGCGAAGTGCAGGACTTCCTGGCCGACACCCTGGGGCCGGAAGGGCTGGCGCGCAGCGTCGTGGTGGTCGCCACCTCCGACGAATCGGCGCTGCTGCGGCGGCAGGCGGCCTTCATGACGATGACGGTGGCGGAATTCTTCCGCGACCAGGGGCTGGACGTGCTCTGCCTGATGGACAGCGTCACCCGCTTCGCCCAGGCGCAGCGCGAGATCGGCCTGGCGGGCGGCGAGCCGCCGGCGACCCGCGGCTATCCGCCAACCGTCTTTTCCGAACTGCCGCGGCTTCTGGAACGGGCCGGGCCCGGCATGGGCGGCGGCTCGATCACCGGCCTGTTCTCGGTGCTGGTGGAGGGCGACGACCATAACGAGCCGATCTCCGATGCGGTCCGCGGCATCCTGGACGGCCATATCACCCTGGACCGGTCGATCGCCGAGCGCGGCCGCTTCCCGGCGATCAACATCCTGCGCTCCGTCTCCCGCGCGCTGCCGGGCTGCAATTCCGACGACGAGAACGCCCTGGTCGGCCGGGCGCGCCGCCTGATGGCGACCTATGAGGATATGGCCGACATGATCCGCATCGGCGCCTATCGCCGCGGCTCCAACCCGGAGGTCGACGAGGCGATCGCCTATCGCGACCGGCTGGAAGCGTTCCTGACCCAGGGGGTGAAGGAACAGGCGCAGCTCGAGCAGGGCTACGCCGAACTGCAGCAGATCCTGGGCTGACCCGGTGCGCGGCCTGCCGACCCTGATCCGCCTGGCGCGCCATGAGCTGGACGAGCGGCGCCGCGTGCTGGCGGAGGTGCAGGCCCGCCAGGACAAGATGCGGATGGATGCCGCGATCCTGGAGGCGCGGCTGGAGGCCGAGGGTGCGGTGGCGCAGGAGGCCGGGCCGATGGCTTTCGCCTATATCGACTACATGCGCGCCGCCCTGGTGGAGCGCGACCGCCTGAACCGGGAGGCCGATGCCCTGCAGCCGGAAGTCGACAAGGCGCTGGAGGTGGTGCGCCAGGCGTTCGAGGAGGTGAAGCGCCTGGAGATGGTGGAGGAGGCCGAGCGGCTGGCGGAACGCCGGAAGGCGGAGGCCGTCGAGCGTGCCGCCCTGGACGAGATCAGCCTGGAACGCTACCAGCGCCGCCGTCGCAACGAGCGGGAAGCGGAGTAGCCGGCCTCAGCCCGCCGCGGCGGGCGCGGCCAGGGCCTGCTGCAGCCCGTCCTCCGGCAGTTCGGCGATTCCCGTCGGCGGCACCGGGCCGATCCATTCCAGGCCCAGCTGTCGCACCAGGTCGACCCCTTCGGGACGGACATGCACCACGCCGTCGCGGTGCAGGCTGTCCGGCATCAGGCAGGCGCCCAGCCCGGCCGCCACCATCGCCAGCGCGCGGCCATCATCGCCGGTGCGGGCCACCACCTGCGGCCGCACCTGCCAATCGTCCAGAAGGCGCGAGGCGGCCTGCAGGAACTCGCAATGGGTGCGCACGATCAGCGGCCGGCCATGCAGGATCGCGGGGGTCACCGGTGCCGCCGGCCGGTCGGCGGCGGCGAAGGCCAGAGCCAGCCGGTCGCCGGCCAGCCGCTTCTGGACATGGCCCGGCGCGGGCGGCTCCAGCCGGGTCAGGATCGCGTCGTAGCGCCCGGACGCCAGGCGCTGCCGCAGGCGATCGGCGCCGGCATCCTCTGTCCGCCAGAGCTGCCCGGGTGCTGCGGCACGCAGTGCCGACAGGGTCGCCGCGACCAGACCCGCCGGCAGGCTGGCCAGCAGCCCAAGGGTCCGCGGCGGTGCAGGCGCTGCCGGCAGTGCGGCGGCACGCAGTCGTTCGCTTTCGCGCAGCACCGCGCGGGCATGCGCCAGCACCCGCTGTCCTGCCGCGGTCAGGACCGTGCCGCGGGCCCGCCTGTCGAACAGCCGCACCTCCAGCTCCGCCTCCAGGCTGGCGATGGCGGCGGAGAGGGTGGGCTGGGTGACGAAGGCCCGGCGCGCGCCGGCGCTGAAGCTGCCGGCATCGGCAACCGCACAGAAATAGCGGATCTGTTTCAGGTCCATCCATAGAAGATATCTATGGATATTCATCGGAACAATCGAAGACACCTGTGCCCGGCCGCATGCCAGGATGCGCGCCTGGGCAGAAGGCGGGAGAACGGCGATGACGGATGCGGCGGAGGGCGAGCGGCTGCGGCGCATGGTGGAGAGGGTTACCGGACTGCCCGGCTTCACCAGCGGCATCGGTACGGAAGTGGTGGCGGTGGCGGCAGGCGCGGTGACGATGGCGCTGCCGCGGCGCGACGACCTGCTGCAGGTGCAGGGCCATTTCCATGGCGGGGTGATCTCCGCCCTGGCCGACCATGCTGCGGGCGCGGCGGTGACCACGGCGATGCCGCCGGGCCGCTTCGCGGTCACCGTCGACCTGCATGTGAACTTCCTGGCGCCGGCACAGGGCGCACGGCTGCTGGCGCAGGCGGAAGCGATCCATGTCGGCGGCACCATCGGGGTCGCCCGGGTGGATATCCTGTGCGGCGATCCGGGGGCGGAACGGACCTGCGCCATCGCCACCGCCACCCTGCGCGCGGTCGACATGCCGGCGGCCGGGCGTGGCGTGCCGAGATCGTGATCCCGCAGGCGTCGGCTGTCAGCGCCGCCGCAGGGATTCCACCAGACTTGCCGCGGCCTCCGCATAGCCCGCGGCGGCCTGGGGAAGGTCGCTGCGCCCGGCGCAGGCCATCGCGCCCTCGGTGACGGCCCCCAGCAGCAGCCGGGCCAGCGGTTCCACCGGCTGCCGGGCCACCAGGCCCTGCTCCATCGCGGCGGCAAGGCCGCGGGGAATGCCGCCGCCGAAATAGGCCTCGTCGATCTCCCGCCAGCGCCCCCAGCCCAGGACCGCCGGTCCATCCTGAAGGATCACGCGCGCCCGCTCCCCCTCCGCGCAGGCCGTGAAATAGAAGCGGATCGCCGCCACCATGGCGGCCAGGACGTCGGGCGCATTGCGGGCGGCCGCGGCCACTTCCTGCGCCAGGTCGGCGGAGACCGCCTCGAACACCGCCTCGAACAGGGCCGCCTTGCTGGGGAAATGATGATAGACCGCGCCTTTCGCCAGGCCCGCCTGCGCCGCCACCTCGTCCATGCTCGTCGCGGCGAAGCCCTGCTGTCCCATCAGATGCCGGGCCGCTGCGAGGATCGCCGCGCGGGTCGCAGCCCGCCGTTCCGCCTGTTTTGCCATCCCTCCTTGTAGCAGGAAGCTGTCGGCGCCGGAATTGACTGACCGACTGTCAGTCGGTAAGTTAAAAACCGACTTTCGGTCGGTTATAGGGAGGGAGCCATGCCGGATCAGCGGGAAAAGGCCGCGCGCTTCGCCGCGCTGCATCGGGAGGGCTGCTTCGTGCTGCCCAATGCCTGGGATGTCGCCAGCGCCGCCATCTGCCTGGAGGCGGGCTATCCGGCGGTCGGCACAAGCTCGATCGCGATCGCCTTCACCCAGGGCCGGCGGGATGGCGAGCTGCTGGGCCGCGACGGCATGCTGGAGGCGGCGGGCCGCATCGCAGCCGCGATGCCCTGTCCTGTCTCTGCGGACCTGGAGGCCGGCTATGGCGCCGCCCCGGAAGCGGTGGCGGAGAGCGTGCGCTGCGCCGTCGCGGCCGGGCTGGTCGGTGCCAATATCGAGGACAGCGACCCTGCCGACCATCGGTTGATCGAGGCCAGCCTGGCCGAGGCGCGCATCGCCGCCGCGGTGGCGGCGGCACGGGAGGCCGGCCTGCCCGATTTCGTCGTCAATGCGCGGACAGACCCGTTCTTCCGCGGCATGCCTGCGGAAGAGGCCTTTCCGGAGGCGGTCCGCCGCGCCAATCGCTACCTGGCGGCCGGTGCCGCCTGCGTCTTCGTGCCCGGGCCGGCCGACGCGGAGACGGCCGCCGCCCTGGCGGCGGCGATCGACGGGCCGCTGAACCTGATGGCCGGCGGCCGCGGCCCGACCGCACCGGTGGCGGCATTGGCCGAAGCTGGCGTGCGCCGCATTTCGCTGGGCGGCAGCCTGATGGGCGTCGCCTACGGTGCCGCCCTGTCGGCCCTGCGCGAGATCCGCGAGGAAGGCGGCTTCGCCCATGAGGGGCCGGCCCGCGAACCGTTCCGCAGCCTGGTGCGCTTCATGTACCGGAAGCCGGACCAGCCGGAGACGCGCAATGCCTGATCACGATCGTGTCGAAGCCTTTGCCCGCCTTGTGGAAGCCGGCGATTTCATCGCCGCCATCGAGCGCTTCTATACCGCGGATGCCTGGATGCAGGAGAATGCGGATCCGCCGCGGCGCGGCCGGGACGGCCTGATCGCGCATGAGCGCAGGGTGATGGCGGCCTTCCCGCAGGTGGCCGCCCGCCGCCTGGGCCCGGCGCTGATCGCCGGCGACACGGTGGCGATGCGCTGGCGCTTCGAGATGCGGCCCGTCGAGGGCCCGCCGCGAAGCTTCGAAGAAGTCTCCTGGCAACTCTGGCGCGACGACCGCATCGCCGAGGAGCGGTTCTTCTATGACCCGCGGCAGATGGCGGGCTGAACCTGCCAGCGATCTGCCGCCGACGCGGGCAGCGGGTCTCTGCCGGTCAGACGCCGGTGCTGGCTCGCGGCTGGGGGCGTCGAAGCGCAAGCCTGCCCGTCGCGAACAGGATCATGGCGAGAATGGGTGCCAGCAGAAGGATGACCGAGACAACCAGCAGGACCGGCGTGCCGTAGTCGTCGGCAGAGGTCGCCGCGCCGGCAATTCCCGCATCCACCCAGAGTGAGGTCGAGAAGAAGAACGTTATCGCCCCGACGATGACCGTCGCGATGGAAAAGAAGCGGTCACCGCAGAGGGCCGCAAGACTGGCCAGGAGCAGGGCAAACCAGGCGACGAAAACGCCGATGAGCGGGATCCAGAAACTGATTATCACGACAATCAGGGCCCCCAGGCCGATACCTCGTGCGAGCGTCATCCCAAAGCCTCCAGAAAGAGGGTATACCGCATAGATTGCAAGAATATAATTGCACACCCGCACGCATAAATAAACGTCGGATGCCATCTGGGGAGCGGTGGCGGCGCTGCTCGGGCCGCTCCTGTCCTGGAGCGAAAGGCAGGCAAGGGACCGTATCGAGCGCGGAGGGAGAAGGGCGCGGCGGCAGTCGGCCGGTTCGGTGCCACGGACCTCAGGCGGAAATCGTCCGCTCCGCCGCACCGGGCTGCGGCAGGTCCAGCAAGGCCTCCCGCCCATGCTGGAACACCAGCCGGCCGGTCATGCCGGTGATCGCCAGGGCTTCTTCGAAGATGCCCTGGATGTCGCTTTGCCAGGCCTTTGGCACCAGGCGGTCGGTGCGCAGCGCCAGGTCCAGCCGCTTCTGCCGCACCAGGCCGTCGATCTGCATCGCGCCGGTGGTGGACAGGTCCAGGGCGACGACGAAACGGGAGCCGGGATCACCTTCCTCCTGCTTCTTCCGGCGGTCGCGCATGTAGACGGTGAGCTGGCGCAGCTTCTCGCCATCGGCATAGGGCAGAGCGAGCATCCGCCAGTCGCCGTCCAGCCGGTCGTCCAGCAGCATGCTGAAGAAGGCCAGATCATCGGCCAGCTGGGCGCCGTGCGGGCCGCGCTCCAGGCTGCGGCCGGCCTCCGGCCCCAGCCAGCCCTGCAGGCCGCCGCCGCGCAGCGCGCTGAGGAAGGCGATGAAGGCGGCGGTGAAGCCGGAATTGGGTCCGGGAATCGGGCCGCTGCGCAGGGCAGTCGCCAGCCCGGGCTGCTGCGCCGCCAGCTGTGCCATCGCGGCGTCCAGCGCCGGCCAGTCGCGGCCCAGGGCCTGCGCCGCTGCCATCGGCATGGTCGGCAGGGCGTCCGCCGGGGTCAGGCTCATCGTCACCGTCAGGCCGCCGGACCAGGGCTGCCCGGTCTGCAGCAGGAAGGTGCCGGCGGAGGTCTGCACCAGGGTGCCGCCGGATGGACCGGGGCCCAGGACGCGGCCGTTCAGCACCAGCGCGCCGGAAGGATCGACGGCTGCCGGTGCGGCGGCGCCGGGGGCGGCCGCCGCTGCCGCCGAGCCGGGCAGGGCTGCGGCAGGCACCGTCCCGGCCTGCGGCGTGCCGCCAGCCGGCGCGCCAGGAACCGTTGCCGGGCCTGATGCCGCAGCATTCTGGCCGATCACCCGGACCATGGCGGCGAAGCCCTGTCCGGCGGGCCAGGAGCCCGTGCCGCCCGCGGCGGGCGCGAGGAAGGTGGCGCCCAGCCTGTGACCGGCGGCGATCGCGGGCGTTCCGGCGGTACCGCTGCCGGCCAGGCCGAAGCGGGCCAGCGCCTCCGGCGTCAGGGCCTCCGGCCGGACCAGCGCCATCGCTGCGCCGGCGTTCTGCGCCGCGCCGCCGGGCAGCAGCGCGAAGGTGACGCCGCCGCGCGCCGTCGCCGGTGTCGGGACCAGGCGCAGCAGCACCTCCTGGCCCAATGCCGGACCGGCCTGGCCGACCTTGGGTCCGTCGGCCAGCAGGTAGACGCCGGAGCCGGTCCGGACGATCGGCTGGCCGCCGCCATCCTGGCCGACCACGGTGGCGCGATTGGTCCCCTGGGCGATCAGCTGGGCCAGCCCCTCGGCCCGCACAGGGGGCGGGGGCGGGCTGCCGCCGCGGGCCGCCTGGGCGGCCTGCCCGGACTCTGCCCGGGCGGAGTCCGGGCGGCTGGAATCGGTGCGGGCGCTGCGGCTGTTCTGTGCCACTTTCTGGCTGGCGGCGGCCTGGGCGCCCTGGTTCTGCGACTGGGTCTGCGCCTGTTGCGCGGCGCCCTGCTGGGCGGCCGCCTGGCTGCCGGACGGCGCGCTGGCGGGGGACTGGGTGGTGACCGGCTGGCCCGCACCGGTGCCGCCCGGCGAACCCTGTCCGGGCGTCGGGTTGGCCGTGCTCCGCCCGCCCGCAGCCTGGCTGCCGGCTCCCTGGCCACGGCCGCTTCCGGGCGGTGGGGCCGGGGGCAGGGCGCCGCCGTCGATCCCGCTCATGCCCGACCGCCCCGCTGCCTGCCGCCGCCCGTCAGCCGCCGCTGTCCGGCAGCGGCAGGGGCGGGCTGCCCGGCGGGGTGCGGACCAGCGCGCTGCGCAGCACCTCGATGTCCAGGGTGGCGACGCTGTTGGGATGCCGTGCCAGGATCGGCTGCTGGTGGCGGATCGATTCCGCCACATGCGGGTCGTCGTGCACGATGCCGGCCAGCCGCGGCGAGATCTTCAGGAAGGAGGCGCAGGCGCGGTTCAGCTTGTCGTAGGTGCGCCGCCCCTCCTGCTGGTTCTTCGCCTGGTTGATCACCAGCCGGATGTCGATCTTCGGATCCTTCGCCGTCGCCAGCTTCATATAGGCATAGGCGTCGGTCATGGAGGTGGGCTCGTCGGTGGTCACGACCAGGTTCAGCCCTGCCATCGCCGACAGGAGGCGGACCGGCAGGTCCAGGCCGGCCCCCAGGTCCAGGATCACCCGGTCGTAGTGGGTGGACAGTTCGGCGATCTCGTCGCGCAGCGATTCCAGGCGATTGCGCGGCAGGCCGGCGAGGTTACCGGAACCGGACTTGCCGGCGACGACGTCGAAGCCGCCCTCCTCGTAGGGGGTGATCGCCTCGTTCAGGCGGCGCCGGCCCTGCAGCACCTCGCCCAGGTCGCGGCGCGGCATCAGGCCCAGCTGGATGTCGACATTCGCCAGGCCGATATCGCCGTCGAACAGCAGCACCTTCTCGCCCTTCTTGGCAAAGGTCAGGGCCAGGGTGACGGACAGCCAGGTCTTGCCGACGCCGCCCTTGCCGGAGGCGACCGCGATCACGTTGGTCAGCCGTGCCAGGCTGGCGGCATGCCGGGCCGGCCGGACGCCGCGCGGGTCCTTTGCCGCCGCCCCGGTTGCTGCGCCCGTGGCCGATGGCGCCGCGGTCCGCTTCTGCGGCACCTGTCCGCCGTCTCTGCCCTGTGCCCGGTTGTCCGGCTTCGGGGCGTCCTGCTTCGGGGCAGTCGGCTTCCCGGCTGCCGTCTTTGCCTGGCCGTCGGGGGCGCGCTGCGGCCGGCCGGTGCCAGCTCGGGACTCGTTCATGCAATTGCCTTCTCGAATGCGGCCTGGATCTCCCGGTCTTCGGGATCGCGCAGCAAGAGTCGCGCCAGGGCGCCCGCCGTGGCCGGTTCCAGGCCATCGGCGACATAGGGATGGATGGACAGGTTGGCCAGCCGCAACCGGCCATCCTCGGCGGCGGCCAGCAGCCCGCCATAGCGGCGGGAGCCGTCCAGCCGGGTGCCGATCAGCTGCCGGGCGCCGGCCTCGGCAAAGACCGAGGCGATCTCTCCGGCTTCCGCCGGATCGCCGCCGGCGGACATCACCAGGACCGCGTCGCCATGGGCGGCGGCGACCAGGTCCGCCATCGCCGCGACTTCGCCTGCATCGAACGGGTTGATGCCCGGCGTGTCGATGAAGACCGGCCCGCTGTCGCGCGCGGTATCGACCGCGCGGGCCAGCTCATGCGGCGATTCCACGGTCACCATGGGCTGGCGCAGCAGGTCGACGAAGGTCGACAGCTGCGCTACCGCGCCGGAGCGCACCGTGTCGGCGGAGATCACCGTGACCTTGATGCCGGCAATGACGGCGCGCGCCGCCAGCTTGGCGCAGGCCAGCGTCTTGCCCGCCCCCTGCATGCCGACCAGCACGACCGGCCGTGCGGGTGCCGGCGGCAGGGGTACGAAGCGGAAGCATTCGTCCAGGGCCCGGGCCAGTGCGCTCTGCGGGTCGCCCAGGCCGTGCCCGGCGGCCGACAGGGTCAGCCGTTCGTTCAGGCGGACGGGCACGCCGTGCCAGGCCAGGATGCGGGCCATCTCCTCGGCGGCGGCGACCAGCTGGTCCTGGCTGAGCGCGCTGCCGCCCGTCGCCACAGGTGTCTGGTCCAGGGCGGCATTCAGCACCTGGTCGAAGGCCAGCGGGTCCGGCATCTCGTCGGGGGAGGCCGGGCGTCCGTCGCTTGCCCCCGGTCCGGGGCGCACCGGAAGGGTGCGGGACGGCTGCGACTGCGGGTCGGCCGCCAGCGGGTCGCGCTCAAAGGCCGCGGTGACCTGCACGCCGCCGCCGGTGCCGCGCTGCAGGCTGGAAATGATGATCGCGTCCTCGCCGAACTCGTCGCGGACCTTGCGGATGGCCTCCGACATGTTCGGCGCGGTGAAGTTGCGCATGCGCATGATCAGGCCGCGGTCAGATCTGCGCCAGGGTGCGCAGCCGCACCTTCGGGTGCACCTCGTTCTGCGACATCACCGCGGTGGCGGGGCGGAAGCGCTCGATGATCGAGCGCACGAAGGGACGCACCGCCGGGCTGGTCAGCAGCACCGGCATATGGCCTTCCTGGGCCATGCGGTCGTAGACGTCGCGCACCCGGTGGATGAATTCCTGCAGCATCGACGGCGGCATGGCCAGCTGCCGGTCGTCGCCCTGGCCGACCAGGGATTCCGCAAAGTTCTGCTCCCATTCCGGGGACAGGGTGACCAGCGGGATATAGCCGTCGAAGTTCACGAAGGAATGGCTGATCTGCCGCGCCAGGCGGGAGCGGACATGCTCCGTGATCTGGGTGATGTTGTGGGTATAGCCGCAGGCTTCGGAGATTGCCTCCAGGATCGATGCCAGGTCGCGGATCGACACGCGCTCCGCCAGCAGGTTCTGCAGCACCCGCTGCACGCCGTTCACCGAGATCCGGCTCGGGATCAGGTCGCCGACCAGCTTCTGGTTCAGGTCGGGCAGCTCGTCCAGCAGCTTCTGCGTCTCCGAATAGGAGAGCAGGTCCGCCATATTGTCCTTCAGCACCTCGGTCAGGTGGGTGGTGATCACCGTGCCCGGGTCGACGACGGTATAGCCGCGGAACATCGCCTCCTCGCGCAGGCTCTCGTCCACCCACATCGCCGGCAGGCCGAAGGTGGGCTCCACCGTCTCCTCGCCCGGCAGGTCGATCTTCGAACCGTTCGGGTCCATCACCAGCAGGTGGTTGACCTTCAGCTCGCCGCGGCCGGCCTCCACCTCCTTCACCCGGATCGTGTAGCCGTTCGACGACAGCTGCATGTTGTCCAGGATCCGGACGCTGGGCATGATGAAGCCCATGTCGGTCGCCAGCTGGCGGCGCAGCGCCTTGATCTGGTCGGTCAGGCGCACGCCCTGCACCGCATTGATCAGCGGCAGCAGGCCATAGCCGAGTTCCAGCCGCAGGTCGTCGATCTGCAGCGCGGTGGAGATCGGCTCCTCTGCCGGCACGGCGGATTTCTGCGCCTCCTGTTCGGCGACCTCCTCGACCGCCTCCCGCTTGTTCTTCTTGCCGATGGACCAGGCGAGCCCGCCGGTGGCCGCCGCCAGCAGCAGGAAGGGGATCATCGGGATGCCCGGCAGCACCGCCAGCGCCAGCATCAGGAAGGAGGTGACGCCGAGCGCCTTCGGATAGCCCCCCAGCTGGCTGAACAGTGCCTTTTCCGTGGAGCCCTCGACGCCGCCCTTGGAGACCATGAGGCCGGCGGCGGTGGACACGATCAGGGCCGGGATCTGCGACACCAGGCCATCGCCCACCGTCAGCACGGTGTAGTTGTTCAGCGCCTCGGAGAAGCTCATGTCCTTCTGCGCGACGCCGATGATCATGCCGCCGATGATGTTGATGAAGGTGATCAGCAGGCCGGCCACGGCATCGCCGCGCACGAACTTCGCCGCGCCGTCCATGGCGCCGAAGAAGTTGCTCTCCTCCTCCAGCGTCTTGCGGCGCTTGCGCGCCTCCGTCTCGTCGATCAGGCCGGACGACAGGTCGGCGTCGATCGCCATCTGCTTGCCGGGCATGGAATCCAGGGTGAAGCGCGCGGCGACCTCCGCGATGCGGCCGGACCCCTTGGTGATCACGACGAAATTCACGATCACCAGGATGCCGAAGACGATGATGCCGATGACGAAATTGCCGCCCATGACGAAATCGCCGAAGGCCTGGATGACCTGCCCGGCGGCATCGGTGCCCTTGTCGCCCTCGCCCAGGATCAGGCGGGTGGAGGCAAGGTTCAGCGACAGCCGCAGCATCGTCGCGATCAGCAGCACCGTCGGAAAGGAGTTGAATTCCAGCGGCTTCTGGATGAACAGGCAGGTCATCAGCACGATGACCGAGAAGGTGATGGAGATCGCCAGGCTGATGTCCAGCAGCCAGGTCGGCATCGGCAGGATCAGCACCACCAGGATAGCGACGACACCCAGCGCCAGGCCGACATCCGCCGTCAGGCCCAGGCTGCGCATGCGCGCGACCAGCGCGTCGACACCGAGCTGCCCGCCCGACGGGCCGCCGCCCCCCGAACCCTGACCTTGCGCCTCGCTCATAACGTCACGCTTTCCCGTCGCCTTGCGGCCTGCCGGCCTCGTCTTGCGGCCGCCGGCTCACCGGCGGCCAGAATCCACACCGACAGGGGCCCCACACCAACAGCGTTGATGGGGTCTGTCCATGGCCCGCACGCCGTGGCGGCGCGGCTGTCGCATTGCGTTCCCAGCAATCAGTAGGCGGCGCGCTGCCCCTCGCCCGGCATCGGTACCTGGACACCTTCGTCGGAATACTGCTTCAGCTTGTTGCGCAGGGTCCGGATCGAGATCCCCAGGATGTTGGCCGCATGGGTGCGGTTGCCCAGGCAATGGTTCAGGGTGTCGATGATCAGGGTCCGCTCCACGTCCGCGACCGTCTGACCGACCAGTCTGGCCCCCGTCGTCTCGGTCCCCGGCTCCAGCGGCCCGGCCTCGCCGCCGGCGGAGTCCGCCGGCTGTGCGGCGGGCGGCGCCTCCCCCGCAGGGGCGGCGCTGCCGGGGCCAGGCGAAGCGGCCGGCCGTGCCGAGGCCGCCAGCGGCGCGCCGTCCGGCAGGCGCATCGCCGCCTCGCCGATCTCCGGCCCCTGGGCCAGCAGCACGGCGCGATGCATCGTGTTCTCCAGCTCCCGCACATTGCCCTGCCAGCGATAGGCCTGCGCCACCTTCAGCGCACCGGCGGACAGCGGCCGCGGCGGCAGGCCGTTGGCCCTGGAATACTTGTCGGCGAAATGCTTTGCCAGGACCTCGATATCCTCCGGCCGCTCGCGCAGCGGCGGCAGCTTCAGGTTGACGACGTTGAGGCGGAAGAAAAGATCCTCGCGGAACTGACCCTCCGCCACCGCCTTGGCGAGGTCGCGGTTGGAGGTGGCGATCACCCGCAGGTCGACCTGCACCGGGCGGCCGCCGCCGACCCGGTCGATTTCCCGTTCCTGGATCGCGCGCAGCAGCTTCGCCTGCAGGCGCACGTCCATCTCGGTGACCTCGTCCAGCAGCAGGGTGCCGCCATGAGCCTCCTCGAACTTGCCGATGCGCCGCGCGACCGCGCCGGTGAAGGCGCCCTTCTCATGGCCGAACAGCTCCGATTCCAGGAGGTTGTCGGGGATCGCCGCGCAGTTGACGGAGATGAAGGCATTGCCCGACCGGTCGCTCTTGCCGTGGATGTAGCGCGCCAGCACTTCCTTGCCGGTGCCGCTCTCGCCGGTGATCAGGATCGACGCCGTCGACTTCGCGACCTGGTCGGCCAGTTCCAGCACCTGCCGGATCGCCGGGTCGCGGTAGATCAACTGATGGCTTTCCTCCGCCACCGCTTCCAGCACGGCGGCGATCAGCTCCGCCTCCGGCGGCAGCGGCAGATATTCCTTCGCGCCGGCGCGGATCGCATCCACCGCGGCGCGGCTGTCATTGCCGATGCCGCAGGCCACGACCGGCAGGGAGAAGCGCTCCTGCGCCAGCTGCTGGACCAGCCGGCGGATATCCTCGTGCACATCGACCAGCGCCAGGTCGGCGCCCTGGCCGCGACGGAGCTGCTCCATCGCCGCGTCGATCGTGTCCACCTGGGTCACCTTGGCGCCGCGGTCCATCGCGATCTTGCTCGCGGCGCCGATCTGGCCGTTCAGCGTGCCGATGATGATCAAACGCATGGTGCCATCCTCAGGTCATCAATTGGATCCCGCCCGCGCGCCGTCTGGCGCCGCCGGCGGTCATTCGCATCCGCTCAGCCGTACAGGCTCACCCGCTCCGCGGGCGGCAGCAGCGTGTTCAACAGCGTTTCCAGCCGGCGCGGATTCTCCTGCCGGGCGATCGAGACCGCGGCGATCAGGACGATGTTGTGCAGGAGCATCAGCTCCTCCGCGTTCCGCTCCAGCTTCGACGCGATCGGCGCGAAGAAGACGTTCGCCATGATCGCGCCGTAGAAGGTGGTCAGCAGGGCGACCGCCATGCCCGGGCCGATCGATTCCGGCGTCGACAGGTTGCCCAGCATCTGCACCAGGCCCACCAGGGTGCCGATCAGGCCCATCGCCGGCGCCACCTCCGATGCCCGCCGCAGCACCGCGACCGACTTCATCGTCCGCTGGCTGATCGAGTTCATCTCGCGCCGCAGCACCCGCTCGATCTCGTCCGGCGGCACCGTGTCGACCACCATCTGCAGGGCCTGGAACAGGTATTCCTCCTCGTCCAGCTGGTCGAGGATCGACTGCAGCGACAGCGGGCTGTCGCGCCGCGCCTTGTCGGACAGCCGCAGCATCATCAAGGTCATGTCCGACGGCTGTTCCAGCCGCCGGAAGAAGGCCTGCGCGACCACCCGCTGTGCGGCAAACACGTCGCGGGCGGAAAAGCTCACCATCGTGACCGCGTAGGTGCCCAGGATCACGATCATGATCGCGGGGATGTCGAAGAACGAGCCCGGCGAGCCGCCCAGGACGATCGCCGCGACGATCAGGAAGACCGCGCCGGCCAAGCCCAGGACGGTCGCAAGGTCGAGCCCGCGGAACCGCGGTTCCGCCTCGTCCTCCGCTACGCCCTGTCCGGCCTCTTCGTACTCCGCCACGCGGCTCTCCTGCCCGGCCGGGCCCGGGCGCAGGCCCGGACCCAGGTCGTTCCCGCCCTCAGTTCTGGGCGCTCTTGATGATTTCCGTCATGGTGATGCCCAGGCGGTCCTCGACCACCACGACCTCGCCGCGGGCGACCAGCCGGTTGTTGACGTAGATGTCGATCGCCTCGCCCACCTTGCGGTCCAGCTCCACCACGGCGCCGCGGCCGAGCTTCAGCAACTGGCTGACCTGCATGCTGGACTTGCCCAGCACCGCGGAGACCTGCACCGGGATGTCGAACACCGCCTCCAGGTCGCCTGCGGTGCGCGCCTGCGGTTCCTCGATCGCCGGACCCTCGTCGCCGCCATCGCCGGGATCCGCCATCGGCTGGTTCTTGTCCAGTTCGTCCAGCTTGAACTCGTTGTCGTCAGCCATGTCCTACATTCCCGCCGGCGGCCTGCGCCCCGAAGGACCAGGCCGATGGCCGCTTGCCGACCGCCTCATTCCGCCGCCGCCAGGCCGCGACCCTGGAGATAGCGCCCGACCGCGGCATCGATCTCCTGCATCACCTCGCTCTCGCTGCGCATCGCCTCGCCCTCGGACCAGACCAGGCGGGCATCGGTGGGCTGCAGCCCCGGCTCCGGCTTCACGATCAGCTTGCCGGCGAAGCCGCGCGCGGTCGCCAGCTCCTGCAGGCGCTCCTGCACCGCCTCCGCGATTTCGGGCGCCAGGCTCACCACGACCTGCGGCTCGTCGCGAAGCTGGCCGATGCAGTCGGCGACCAGCGCCTCCACCTCGGCCTCGGGCTGGTCCGCCATCAGCCGTGCCGCCAGCTGGCCGCCGACGGCGCGGGCGATGCCGATCGACTGGCGGGTCAGCATATGCCCGGTCGCCTGCTCCGACGGGCCGAGCTCCGCGAGGCCGGCACCGATCCGGTCCAGCGCCTCGGCGATGGCGGCATTGATCTCCGCCCGCGCCTCCGCCAGCCCCGCCTCGTGCCCGGCGGCATAGCCCTGTTCGCGCACCTCCGCCATCTCGGCCTGCCGCCGCCGCTCGGTCTCGTCGCGCTGCGGCGACCGGTAGGCCTCCACCGCTTCGGCCGAGGGGTCGAACTGCTCGCCGAAGGTGAACTTCCGCACCTTCGCCGCGGCCTTCCCGCCGGGCGTCACCACCTGTGGCCCGTCGGGCGGCGGCCGCCGCGTGCCGGGGGCGGTGCTGCCCGATTCATTCGCCAAGACGGAGCCCTCCGGTCAGCGCCGGTCCGCTCTGCGCCGGCAGGGCAGCCATCGGGCGGGCGATCGGCGCCTCAGTAAACCAGCTCATCCTCGCCCTTGTTGTCGGCCAGGATGATCTCGCCCTTGGTGGCCAGGTCCTTGGCGATGTTGACCATCGCCATCTGTGCCTCGTCCACGTCGCGCAGGCGGACCGGGCCCATCGCCTCCATGTCCTCGCGCAGGATCTTGCCGGCGCGTTCCGACATGTTGGAGAAGAACAGGTCGCGCAGCGCGTCGGAGGCACCCTTCAGGGCCAGCGCCAGCTTGTCCTTGTCGACCGCGCGCAGCAGGGTCTGCACGCCGGACGGGTCGAGCTTGATTAGATCCTCGAAGGTGAACATCAGCGCCTTGATGCGCTCCGCGGCGTCGCGGTTGCGTTCCTCCAGCGAGGCGATGAAGCGGTTCTCGGTGTTGCGGTCCAGGTTGTTGAAGATCTCCGCCATCATCTCGTGGCTGTCGCGGCGTGCGGTCCGCGCCAGGTTCGACATGAACTCCACGCGCAGGGTCTGCTCGACCTTGTCCAGAACCTCCTTCTGGACCGATTCCATGCGCAGCATGCGCATGATCACTTCCATCGCGAATTCTTCCGGCAGCGCGGCCAGGACGCGGCTGGCATGGTCGGAGCGGATCTTCGACAGCACGACCGCCACGGTCTGCGGATATTCGTTCTTCAGGTAGTTGGCGAGCACCGTCTCGTTCACGTTGCCCAGCTTGTCCCACATGGTGCGGCCGGCGGGACCGCGGATCTCCTCCATGATCAGGTCGACCCGGTCCTGCGGCAGGGCCTTGGCCAGCAGGCGCTCGGTGCTCTCGAAGGTGCCCATCAGCGAGCCGGTGGTGGAGAACTGGTTGGCGAACTCCACGAACAGCTTCTCGACCGCCTCGGACGAGACATTGCCCAGATTGGCCATCTCCTGGGAGATCTCCTTGATCTCCTCGTCGTCCAGCAGCGGCCAAAGGTGCTGGCCGAACTCCTCGCCCAATGCCAGCATCATCAGCGCGGCCTTCTGCGGCCCGCGCATCGAGCTGGTGGTCATCATCGTCCGCCGACCGGGACCGTCACGTCCGGACATCGATGCTCTCCTTCGTCACTCCGGACCGGCGTGCGGTCCCCCCGGAACCCCGGTTTCCCGAGGAAAGCCAGTTCCCTCCGGATAGCCGGTCCCGGACCGCCCGCCGCATCGCCTCGATGGGCCGCAGCGGGCACATTGTCTCATGCCGCGGGGGGCGGAAGCCAGATGCCCCGATTTCGGCCATGCGGGTATCAGCCGCCCTGGTAGAGCCAGTTGCGCATGATCGCGACCGCCTCGTTCGGGTTGCGCTCCACGATCTCGCCGATCTTGCTCAGGCTCGAGGCCTTCACCTGTCCCTCGATGCGGGCGATGTCGATCATCTCCTCGATGCCGGAACGCGGCCGCGCGAGCTGTGCCAGGTCCGCGCCCTGTGGCAGGTCGCCGCCATCGCCGCGCGGCTGCGCCGCGATCACGTCGGGCCCGGTCAGGCGGCCTGCGGTGCCGGCGGCCGCCAGCGCATGGCCGCCGGCCGGCGCGCCGCGCACGATGCGGTTCACGATCGGGCGGACCACGAACAGCATCGCCAGCAGCCCGAGGACCGCCAGGATGCCGATCTCGCCGATGCGGAACAGCTCCGCCCGGCTCATGCCCAGCAGCAGGCCTTCCTCCGGCGGCGGGCCCAGCTGCTCGTTCACCGTGAAGGGCAGGCTGACCAGCTGCAGCTCGTCGCCGCGCGTCTCGTCGAAGCCCATCGCCGTGCGCACCAGCTGTTCCAGCTGCTGCAGCTGCTCGGGCGGGCGCGGCTGGAAGGTCACCTCGCCGTCGGTGCCGGTGACCGGCACCTGGTTCACCAGGACCGCGACCGAGAGCCGGCGCACCTGGCCCGCCTCGCGGATCTGGGTGGTTACGGTGCGCGAGATCTCGAAGTTCGTGGTTTCCTCGGAGCGCTGGCTGTTCTGCTGGTTGCGGGCGCCGCCGGTCTGCTCTTCCTGGGGGATGTTGTTGGCGATGCTGACATTGTCGGCATTGCCCTGGCTGGAATTCTCGGTCTCGGTCACGTTCTGCACGGAACGGGCGACCTGGCCGTCGGGGTCGTACTGCTCGATGTTCGAGGTGACCCGGTCGAAATCCATGTCGGCATTGACCTCGGCCCGGACATTGCCGATGCCGACGGACCGCTCCAGCAGCCCCTCGATGGAGGCGCGCAGCCGTTCCTCGTAGTTGCGCCTTGCGTCGATGGACTCCGAGCCCGCTGCCGCCTTGGTCGGGTCGTCGGAGCCGCTGGCCAGCAGCTCGCCCTTGTCGTCGACGATCGAGATGCGGCCGGTCTGCAGGTCCGGCACCGCCGCCGCCACCAGGTTCTGGATCGCGCGCACCTGTTCCCGGTCCAGGCTGCGGGTCAGCCGCAGGATGATCGAGGCGGAGGCCTCCTGCGTCTGGTTCTCGAACACGCCGCGCCGCGGCAGCACCAGGTGGACCCGGGCGTTGCTGACCCCGTTGATGGTGCGGATCGAGCGCGCCAGCTCGCCTTCCAGCGCGCGGGTGCGGTTCAGGTTCTGCACGAAGCTGGTGGCGCCGAAATTGTCGGTGCGGTCGAACAGCTCGTAGCCCAGCGAGCCGCCGGACGGCAGGCCCTGCTGCGCCAGCGACATGCGGGCGCGCAGCACCTCGTCCTGGGGAACATAGACCTGGCTGCCGTCGCCGCGCAGCTCGTAGGGCATGTTCATCGCCTCGAGCTGGGTGGTGATAGCGCCCGCTTCCGTGATGTTCAGGTCGCTGTACAGCAGGCCCATCGCGGGCTGCGACACGCGCATGATCAGGAAGGCGAAGAACCCGATCAGGCCGGCGGTGACGCCGAGGATCATCGCAATCCGTGCGACCCCCAGGCCGCGGAGGGTATTCAGTAAGTTTTCCACAACAGAACGCCCTGTCTGACCCCGCTTCCGGTCCCCACCCCGCTTCCGGTGCCCAACCCGCTTACGGGCCCACCCCGCTTACGGTCCCAGCCGCTTACGGTCCCAGCCGCTTACGGTCCCACTGGCCCCGCCTCCATCGCCCCCGGTCTTCCGGAGGGTCCGGATCGTCCTACGCCGAAAGTATGAACAACGCCTCAACGCCGCTGCCCTTCGGCCCCCCAGGCCCCGGGCGGTCCAGGGTTCCGCACGCAACATCGCCCGCGTCGACCGCCCTTCAATATGAGCAGGGAGGGACCGGGCAAAAATTACCTAGTCGGACGATACATGAAATCCGCCGGAATGAACACGGGAATTCAAGGTCGGTCGGTCAAGCGACTGAAATATCACGCGAAAGCGATGGCGGGGCGCCATGCCGGAAACGCGAACGGCGCCCCGGCCGAAGCCGGGGCGCCGCAATGAAGACGGGCGCGGATGAGGAGGTGCCGGATCCGCCTCAGGATCACCGCTTCAGGCGGATGATCTCCTCCAGCATCTCGTCGCTGGTGGTGATGATCTTGCCGGAGGCGGAATAGGCCCGCTGGGTGACGATCATGTCGGCGAACTCGGTGGCCAGGTCGGTGGTCGACTGTTCCAGGGAGTTGGGGGAGACCTGGCCGGAGCGGCCGGTGCCGGCCCAGTTTTCCAGGGCATTGCCGGAGGCGACGGTCTCGCGGAACACGTTGCCGGTTTCCGTCGACAGGCCGTTGGCGTTCTGGAAGGCAACGATCGGCACGCGATAGATCTTCTGCGTCTGGCCGTTGTCGAACTGGGCGGAGACCACGCCGTCGGTGCCGATCGACATGCCGGTGAAGTTGCCCGACTTGTAGCCGTCCTGGGTATAGGCGGAGACGGAGAAGGTCTCGCCGAAGTTGGTCAGGCCGTCGGTGTCGCCGACCGTGCCGATGTCCAGGTCGATGCTGCTGTCGGTGGTGGAATTGGTCCAGTCGATCGCCAGGGCGGAGAAGTCCGGCAGCGCCGACGGCGCGCCGGTCGCGGCGAAGGTGGCGGTGCCGGTGTTCGGCGTGATGGTGCCGTTCGCCGTGCCGTCGGAGGCCAGGGTCGGATCGCCGATGTCGATCGTCCACTCATTGGCGGTCGCCGTCTTGGTGAAGGTCAGCTGCATGTTGTTGGCCAGCCCCTTCTGGTCGAACACCTGGATCGTCGTGGTGTAGGTGTCGCCGTTGACGGCATTGGCCGGCAGGTTGGCATTGAGGTCGGCGGTGGTCGTCGCCTGCGCGGTGCCGGTGAAGTTGGAGATCCGGACCGGGGTCAGGTTCGCCACCTCCGGCACGCTGAGGGCGTTGATCTGCGCATCGGTCAGGCCCTGGCTGAGCTGCAGGCCCAGCAGGTTGTAGCCGGCGGTGTTCTTCAGGTAGCCGTCGGCGTCCAGCTTGAACTCGCCCGCCCGGGTGAACAGCCGGTCGTTGGAGGTTGCCGTCGGCGCCACCGGGAAGAAGCCCTGGCCGTTGATGCCGATGTCGGTCGCCGAGGTGGAGGCCTGCAGCAGGCCCTGCTCGTCGATATTGGCGATCGGCTTCACGCGGACGCCGCCGGCGGAATAGGCGTCGGACCGGCCGGCATTGGTCACCAAAGTCTGGAAGGCCGAGGAACTGGTCTTGTAGCCCACGGTCTGCACATTGGTGATGTTGTCGGAGATGATCGCCATCGCCGTGCTCTGGGAGTTCATTCCGGTCACGCCGGCGAACAGGGCGGAGAAAAGGCTCATCTCGGGGCTCTCCTCATGTCAAACGGCTGCAGCGGGGCGGGCAAGCGGCCCGGGCTCAGCTCTCGCTTTCCGTTGCGGGCGCACGCACGCCCAGAATGTCATCGACGCTGATCAGCACATTGCCCATCGCCAGGCTGGTGACGCCTTCGACGGTCTCCACGCCGGTGACCTTGCCGGTGACCGTCATGCCGATGTCGATCGGCTTGTCGGTCTTGTCGAAGGCGGAGACGACCAGGGTGTAGGCGCCGTCGGGCAGCTGGACCCCGGAATTGCTCTTGCCGTCCCAGTTCAGGGCGTGGTTGCCGGCGTCGCGCACGGCCTCGCCGAAGGCGACCACCTTGCCGGCGGAATCGGCGATCGCGTATTCCGCCCGCTCCGCCGACACCGGCAGGGTGTAGTTCCAGCGCGCCTGGCCCTCCGACAGCATGGTGGTCGAACCGGACGCCTCCACATCCTCGCCCAGATAGTTGAGGTAGGTGGCGTTCTGGCCGCGGCGGACATCGGCGATCAGGGTGTCGAAGTTCTTGTTCGCCAGGATCGACTGCTCGACCTGGCTGAACTGCACCAGCTGCTGGGTGAACTGTGCGGAGTCCAGCGGGTCCAGGGGGTCCTGGTTGCGCAGCTGGGTGGTCAGCAGGGTCAGGAAGGTGTCGAAATTCTCCGCCAGCTTCGCCTCGGCCTCGGCCGGGTTGGTCAGCTGGGAAGTCGACGCCCCTGATGCGCCGGCAAGTGCGGTTTCCCCGATCATCGGTTCAGGTCCTTAAGCTCTCGGTCCGGCGCGGTCACGCGACGATGTCGAGCGCGCGATCGCTCTTCCACTGCTGCGCCTCGACCGCAGCGGCCTCGGCACTCAGCAGGCCTTCGCCTTCCTCGCCGTTATTGCCGCGGCCGGCGAAGTCGCGGCCGCCCTTGCCGTCATCGGTGGGCGCGCCGCGCCCGTCGTCGCGCAGGCTGAAGTTCAGCCCGTCGCTGTTGGTCTTCAGGCCGGCATCCTGCAGCGCCTGCTGCAGGGAGCGGCTGTCGCGCTGCAGCAGGTCCAGGGTGTCCTGGTTGTCCGCCATCACCGTCGCGGTGACGGCACCGTCCTGCATGTGCAGCCGGACATCGACCCGGCCGAGATCGGCGGGCTCGAGCTGGATGCGGATCTGGTCCATGCCGTCCTTCGCCATGCTGGCGATGCGCACGGCGACCTGCTCCACCGGCGGCTGCGGCAGCGGCGCGCGCGCCTGCTGCGGCGCCTGCTGCGCCTGGGTCTGCGCCGACTTGTGCGCCTGGTCGGCCTGCTGCGCCAGCTGCGTCGCGGTCGGCTGGCCGTTCGTGGCCTGGGCGGCCTGCGCGGCGCTCTGGCCGGGCGCCTGCGAGGCGGTGCCGGCGGCTTCCGCACGCAGCGCCTCCGCTCCGGCCGCCTGGCCGGCGCGGCCGGCCATCTCCCGACCGGCCGCCTGGCCGGCACCCTGGCCGTTGAGGGCGGCGGCAAACTGTTCCGCGCGTGCCTGCACGGCGGCCGGATCGGCCTGCGCCTGCAGCGGCTGGGTGGGCAATTGGGTCGGGGACTGGCCGTTCTGGCCCCCCAGGTTGGACTGAGAGCCGGAGTTCCCGTTCTGGCCCTGTCCGCCGACCTGCCCGCCGGCTGCGAGAATGAGGTTGCCCGGGGCGGTGCCCTTGCCGAACACCGCGCCCAGGGATGTCGCGCCGGCCGCGGCCGGCTGCACCAGGGCGTCGCGCTTGTCGCCGCGGCGCACAGCGGCTTCCGCCATCGCGTCCTGGCGCCATGAGGCCCGGTTGTTGATGGTGGCGAGGCCGGCCTGCAGCTCGGCACCCGGGACCGCCTCGCCCTGCGGCAATGCGGCCTGCTGCGGCGCGGCCTGGGCCTGCGCCGGTCCGGCCACCGCCTGCGTGGCGGTGGAGGCCAGCAGCTGCTGCTGCAGTTCGCCCTGGCTCTGGCCGCCTTCGCCCTGCAGCTGCGGGCGCAGCTGGAAGGGCAGGAACTCGGTGACCGTGGCGCGCCCGGCCGGCGCACCGTCCTGCGCCGGCTTGTCGCTCTCGGCCTGTTCCTTCTCCTCCTCCGCCTCGCGGAGCAGGCTTTCCTCTTCCAGCGCGTCCATGCCGCTGTCGTCGAAGGCCTGCTGATAGGCCTCGTCCTTGCGTCGGGCGGACTCGGAGGCGGCGAGGATATCCGCGAAGGTCTCGAATCCGGGTCGTGTCTCGACCCCGCGGCCTGCCTGGTCGGCGCCGTTGAATGCGCCCTTGGCCAGTGCGGCCGGATCGGCCTTCAATGCGATCAGTTCCATGGCGGCCATGGCGACCTCATTCCTTCATGCGGCTCCTGCCGCGTCCGAGCTCCCGTGCGGCATTTGCTGCCGCGTGGACCGATACGGAGGCACCTTGTTGTCCGGTGCCCGTTGCACCCGTCGGTTTCGGGCAGGGATGTTTGCAAGGCATGGGCCAGTTTTCCGGCCAGGCTAAAAATGCCGAAGATTCAACCGTTTGCCGGAACCGAGCGCGCGGCGCGGCAGGGAAGGGCGGCGGCCGCGGCAGGTTTTGCCATCCCGGTTGCGGCAGGCTTTGCCGGTCCGGCAGGAAGCGGCGACCGGGTCACGGGGTGGTCGCGGATTGCCCCGCGGCGACGCCTGCATATATTGCCGGCATGTCCGAAACCGACCGCAATCCTGCCGAACTGCCCGATCTCGGCCTTCCCGGCCCGCGCTGGTCCAACCGCGTCGTGGTCGCCATGTCGGGTGGCGTGGATTCCTCCGTCACCGCCGCCCTGCTGGCGGAGGCGGGCTATGACGTGGTCGGCATCACCCTGCAGCTCTATGACCATGGCGCGGCGGTGCAGAAGAAGGGTGCCTGCTGCGCCGGCCAGGACATCCACGATGCCGGCCAGGTCGCCGCGCGGCTGGGCATCCCGCACTACGTGCTGGACTACGAGAACCGCTTCCGCGACGCGGTGATGGAGGATTTTGCCGATACCTACCTGGCCGGCGCGACACCGATCCCCTGCATCCGCTGCAACGAGCGGGTGAAGTTCCGCGACCTGCTGGACACCGCGCGCGACCTGGGCGCCGCGGCGCTGGCCACCGGGCATTATGTGCGCCGCACGGACGGCGCGGACGGGCCGGCGATGCTGCGCGGCCGCGACCCCGGCCGCGACCAGAGCTATTTCCTGTTCTCCACCACCGCCGAGCAGCTCGCCTTCCTGCGCTTTCCCCTGGGCGGCATGGAGAAGACGGAGGTCCGCGCCCATGCCGCCCGGCTCGGCCTGCCGGTGGCGGAGAAGCCGGACAGCCAGGACATCTGCTTCGTGCCGCAGGGCCGCTATGCCGACGTGATCGAGCGGCTGCGCCCCGGTGCCGCCCGCCCGGGTGAGATCGTCGACATGGCCGGCCGGGTGCTCGGCCGGCATGACGGCATCCTGCGCTTCACCATCGGCCAGCGCCGCGGCATCGGCATCGCCGCGGCGGAACCGCTGTACGTCGTCCGCCTGGATGCGGAGCGCGCGCAGGTCGTCGTCGGGCCGCGCGAGGCGCTGCTTTGCGGCGGCCTGTCCTTGCGGGAGTGCAACTGGCTGTCGCCGGTGGACGGCCCGTTCGAGGCCGGCATCCGGGTGCGCTCCACCCGGCCGCCGGTGCCGGCGACGATCCAGCCGGGCCCGGGCGGCACCGCGAAGGTGCGCTTCGCCGAGCCGCAGGAAGGGGTGGCGCCCGGCCAGGCCGGTGTCGTCTATGACGGCGAACGGGTGCTGGGCGGCGGCTGGATCGTCGCGACGCAGCCAGTGCTGGCGGAAGCCGAAGACCGCGCGAGCGCCGCCTGACCCGCCGGCGTCTTGCCGGCGTCAGGCCGGCGGCGGACGGCCCTCGACGAAGCGGGCGCGGAACCAGCGGTCCAGCATGATCTTCTCGAACGGCAACGGCCGGCTGCGATAGCGCCAGGCGGGCCCCGTCAGGTAGCTCATGTCCGTGACTGCCTCCTCCGCCTGCCGCAGCAGGGTGCCGCCGTCGCGCAGGCGGTAGCGCAGGCTGATCCGCGGCCAGGCGATATCCCGCATGAAGGGGACGTCATGGGCGCGCAGATGCCAGGGCTCGATCCGGCCGGCCAGGTCGAGATCCAGCACCTCGACCTCCAGCACCTGGCCCGGTGCCAGGAAGCGGCCGCCCAATGCCTCCAGATGCGCGCGGCTTCCGTCCAGCGCCGGTGCCAGGGCATCCGGCCCGTGGCCGCCATGCAGGCGGGCATCTGTGAAGGCGACGGGGGCGACACAGGTTACGTCGACCCTGCCGCCGGCGGCTGCCGCTTGCGGCTTCGGCGCAGCCGCCGGGGCGGCGGCGGGCAGGGCCAGCAGTAGGGCCGGGGCCAGCAGAAGGGCCAGAATCGTGCGGGCGGCCATGGCGGGTCCCTCCGGGTCGTCATGTCATTGCGAACGGTTTGCATCATCCCCTGGAAACGCGCCATTGCCCAGCCCGCCGGGGCCAGTGACACCCCTTGTCCGGCCTGCCTTGCCCGGCAGCCCACGCCCGGCCGATACTTGTTCGTGCCGAACACCGCTGCCCTGTGACCGGCGGTTGCGGCGACGGGCGACAAGCCGGGCGGCGGAGGCCGGAACCGGCGGCAGCTTGCGATCGGGGGAGGGGAGGCGCCGATGAAGTTCACCTGGTTCAACCTGATGCCATGGCCGTACCTGCCGGACGATTTCCGGCAGGAACACCGCTCGGTCTGGGTCGACATCCCGCCGCGGCTCTATGACCCCGAGAAGGGGCACCACCTCTACCACCGCTATCTGGACCAGCTGGAATATGCGGAGAGCCTGGGCTTCGACGGCATCGGTGTGAACGAGCATCACGCCAACGCCTATGGCCTGATGCCCTCGCCCAACATCATGGCGGCGACCCTGTCGCGGCGGACCTCGCGGTCGGCGCTGGTGGTGCTGGGAAATTCCATCGCGCTGTACAACCCACCGATCCGGGTGGCGGAGGAATTCGCCATGCTGGACGTGCTGTCCGGCGGCCGGCTGGTGGCGGGGTTTCCCGTCGGCACCTCGATGGACACCAACTATGCCTACGGCACGGTGCCGGCGCTGACCCGGGAGCGATATGCCGAGGCGCATGAGCTGATCATGCGGGCCTGGGCGGCGGACGAGCCCTTCGCCTTCAACGGCCGCTATACCCAGCTGCGCTATGCCAATTGCTGGCCGAAGCCGGTGCAGCGGCCGCGGCCGCCGGTCTTCATTCCCGGCGGCGGCTCGGTGGAGACCTACGACTTCTGCCTCGACAACGACTATGCCTATTCCTACCTCTCCTTCACCGGCTACAAGCGGGCGCAGAAGCTGATGGACGGCTTCTGGGCGCAGGTCGATGCCCGCGGCCTGGACCCTTCGCCCTATCGCGCCGGCTTCGCGCAGACGATCTGCGTGGGCGAGACGGATGCGGAGGCGGAGCGGCTCTATGCGCCCCACGTCTCCTATTTCTACAACCGCTGCCTGCACGTCTATCCCGGCTTCGCGGATGCGCCGGGCTATCGCACGATCAAGACCCTGCAGGCGCAGGCCCTGTCGCAACTGACCCGCGCCAGCCTGAACGAGCTCGCCTCGCTGTCCTGGGGCGACCTGGTGGAGGGCGGCCATGTCATCGCTGGCAGCCCGGACACGGTGGCGGAGCGGATGGAGGCGCTGATCCGGGGCCTGCGGGTCGGCAACATCTTCTGCCTGATCCATGTCGGCGACATGCCGGACGAGAAGGTGCGCCATTCCACCCGCCTGTTCGCGGAAAAGGTGATGCCGCGCCTGCGCAACCTCTGGCCCGAATTCGGCAACCATGACGACCGGTTCTGGATCCACCCGATGCCGGACCGGGCGGTGCCGGCGCCGGCCGCGCTGCCCCAGGCCGCAGAATGATGGGGGCGGCGATGCAGGCGCGTCACATCGAGACGGCGAACGGCCGCTGCCGGGTGCGGGTCTATCAGGGCGGCGCGGGGCCGGACCTGCTCTACCTGCACGGCGCCGGCGGGCTGTTCCCGGAGGATCCGTTCCTGGCCGCGCTGGCCGAACAGTACCGGGTGCATGCGCCGCTGCTGCCGGGCTATGAGGACAGCGAGGGTGCGGAGCATCTGCGCAGCATGCTCGACGTCACCCTGCACGGCTTCGACGTGATGGAGGCGCTGGGCCTGGAGCGGCCGCTGCTGGCCGGCCATTCCATGGGCGGCATGATCGCGGCGGAGATGGCGGCGGTGGCGCCGATGGCGGTGGACCGGCTGGTCCTGCTCTGCCCGGCCGGGCTCTGGTACGACCGCGCGCCGATGCCCGACATCTTCGCCAAGCTGCCGTTCGAGCTGCCGGGCCTGCTGTTCCACGATGCCGCGATGGGCTCGGCGATGCTGACCGCCGGCCTGGACCTGGACGACCCGGCCTTCCTGTCGGAGTTCATGATCGGCAATGCCCGCCGCCTGGGCATGGCCGGCAAGCTGCTGTTCCCGATCCCCGACCGCGGCCTGAAGGACCGGCTCTACCGGATCCGCGCCCGCACCGCCCTGGTCTGGGGCGCGGAGGACCGGCTGATCCCGCAGGACCCCTATGCCGCCGGCTTCGCCAAGGGCATCAGGGGCGCCACCCTGACGGCGATCCCGCAGGCCGGCCATATGGTGCAGTACGAGCGGCCGGAGGAAACGCTGGCGGCGATCGCGGCGGTGGCCTGAGGGGGCGGGGTAAGAGCGTGCTTTGCATCGCTCGTCTCCGGGTTGGCCGCTCCAGGTCAGATGGGCCGTCTCAGAAGGCCTGGGGGGAAACCAGCTTGACACCGGCAGGCGCAAAATCGGCCAGATCGCGGGTGGCAGCGTCCAACCTGGCATCGTACTGGACCTGCCACGCGAGGACGCCCGATACCATGATGGCATGCTTGTCGGTACGCGACCGAGGCCGTTGCGGACTGTCCCCGACGGAGCAGAGCCCGTTTTCATATTGACACCGGGCCCCCGGGCCGGTATCTGCCCCGGCCTGACCCGTTCCGCGCAGCCGCAGGCGCAATCGAGGGACGGGGCCGTGTGGCGGAGTAGCTCAGCTGGTTAGAGCAGCGGAATCATAATCCGCGTGTCGGGGGTTCGAGTCCCTCCTCCGCTACCAACTTTACCGATAGAGCCGGATCGTGCGGCGGCAGAGGCTTTCCGCCGTTCGCGGCGATTGCCAGGATGCCGGCCAGGTCGCCGTGCAGGTCGACCACCAGGGCGTCGCCGGCGGCGTTCGGGGTCAGGGTGATCCGGTCGATCAGGGCGCGCAGGGCGGCAATCGCCTGTTGGGCCGCGGAGCCGTCGGACAGCGCCTCGGTCAGGCGCTCGACCTCCTGCCTGTATCTCTCCGACATATTGGGATGGAGCAGCACCGGGGCCTCCTCGGTGCCGGCGAGGATCCGCTCCAGCTCCGCGCGCCTGGTGCGGATCGGGTCCAGGACGGCGGCCGCCTCCGCCTTGGCCAGGGTGCCGTCGACCACGGCCTCGATCGCGCGGTCGTGCCGGGCGACCAGGCGCTGCAGCTCGGCCTGGTGGGCGCTGCGGGCGGCGTTGCTCTCCTGCCGCAAGCGGTTGGCATGCCGGACATATTCCGCGCAGAAGATGGCGACCAGCTGGGGATCCATCAGGTTGCTGTGCAGGGCCCGCAGGACGGCCGCCTCCAGTTCCGCCCGGCCGATCTTCAGCCTGTTGTCGCAGGTGCCGCGGACGGTGCCGGCGCAGCCGTAGCGGGTGTGGTTCTGGATCGAGAAGCCGGCGCCGCAGCTGCCGCACTTCAGCAGGCCGGAGAGCAGGTAGCGCGGCCGCTTGGCACGCCACCATTCCTCCCGATCGGGGAGGGCGCGCTGGCGGTCCTTCACCGCCTGCCAGACCTCCTCCGGCACGATGCGAAGCTCGGGCACGTCCTGGCGGATCCACTCCTCCTCCGGATTGACCCGGCTGACCCGCTTCCCCGTCTCCGGGTCCTTCACCATGCGGATCCGATTCCAGACCAGGGTGCCGGCATAGATCTCGTTCGAGAGGATGCCGATGCCACGGCGGCGGTTGCCGTTGATCGTCGACTGGTTCCAGCCCTTGCCGGCGGGGCCGGGCACGCCTTCGGCGTTCAGGCGTCGGGCGATCGTCTTCGGCCCGCTGCCGGCGACATATTCCTCGCAGATCCGGCGCACGATCGCGGCCTGGTCGGGCCGGATCCGGCGCTCGCCGCGGATCGGCTGGCCGTCGGCGCCGATGCGGCGCACGACCTCGTAGCCGTAGGGTAGGCCGCCGGCGGAGCGGCCGGCCGCGATGCGGCCGCGCATCCCGCGGCGGACCTTCCGGGCGATCTCCTTCAGCTGCAAGGCGTTCATCGTGCCGGTCAGGCCGACATGCAGGTCGGAGACCAGGCCCTCGGACAGGGTGACCAGGTCGACGCCGGCGAACTGCAGTCGCTTGAAGATGCCGGCGATGTCGGCTTGGTCGCGGCTGAGCCGGTCCATGGCCTCGGACAGCACCACGTCGAGCTCGCCGGCCGCGACGTCGGCCAGTAGGGCCTGCAGGCCCGGGCGCATCATGGTGGCGCCGGACAGGGCGAAATCGGTGTAGCAGTTGGCGAGGCGCCAGCCCTCGCGATCGAGCCGATCGCGGCAGACCCGGATCTGGTCCTCGATCGAGGCGTCGCGCTGCAGGTCAGTCGAGTAGCGCGCGTAGATCCCGACACGCTTCATTCGGGGGGTCGGTGCGGGTCAGCCATGATCCCCTCGACGAGCGTCTGGAGCTCGGCGGCCGCCTGCCGGTACTCCGCTGTGATTCTGGCCCGTTCGTCCGCGGGAATGGACGGGTGCAGCAGCGGCCCGTTCGGGTGCGGTGGCTGAAGATTGCCGTGACCGCCAAGCAGTGAGCTGATCGGGCCACCGAGGATCGCGGACGCCTGCTCAGCGGTCACTTCCTGGCGGGTGCCGGCGGGGCCCTCAGTCCAGCACCGGAGGGTGTAGCTGGCCCAATCGCTTCCGACCTCAAAATGGACGGGTTGTTGCGGTGCGAACATCTTTCTCCTCCCCCTGATCATCATCTTGACGGGCAAGCAACGCCCGATAGTCCGCCTCCGCCGCCTGCCGGGCAAGCGCGCGCACCAGGTCGACCAGGCGCGGGTCCGGCGGCGGGGCCGCGGGGCGAGGGGCCGTCATCAAGCAGTTCTCAGCGTGGCAGCCGGAAGTGTCGGTAGGCGCAGTACCAGATCAGGACGAGGCCGGGCCCCCCGACGGTGATCGCCAGTCCGGCCAGCATGCTGTCAAGGAGGACCTGGCCGAGTTGCGGGCCGTAGTAGCCGGCCAACCAACAGTATGTGATCCCTGCTGCGGCGAGGGCTGTCCAACGCAGTGCTTCCAGGGCGGCGCGCGTACGCTTCAGTTGATGCATGGAGATACTTCCTCAGCAGGTTTGCTCGGCACGGCCTTAGAGATCTCAGCTTCCTGGCTCAGAACGGGATCTCGTCGTCGAGGGTGCCGTCGTCGCGGCCGGCCGGGGTGGTGGCGGGCTGGCGGGTGCGGGTCGTGCCGTAATCGTCCTGGGACGGGGCGTCGCGGCGGGTGTCGAGCATGATCAGCGTGCCGCGGAAACGCTGCAGGACGACCTCGGTCGAGTAGCGCTCGATTCCCTGCTGGTCGGTGTACTTCCGGGTCTGGAGCTGGCCCTCGACGTAGATCCTGGACCCCTTGCGCAGCCAGTCGCCGGCGACCCTGGCGAGGTTCGGGTCGAAGATCGCGATCCGGTGCCACTCGGTCCGCTCTTTCCGCTCGCCGGTGTGCTTGTCTTTCCAGACTTCTGAGGTGGCGATCGCCAGGTTGGCGATGTCGTCGCCGGCCTGGCTGGTGCGGATCTCCGGGTCGCGGCCCAGATTGCCGATCAGCTGGACCTTGTTGAGACCGCTCATGCTTCGGCCTCGTCCGGCTGCGGTGCTGCGGTCCGCACCGGCATCACGATCCGGTCGACGGCCGGGTCGCCGGGATCGACCAGGCGGACGGCAGTGTCGGCGGCGATCAGGTGGATTTCGACCCTTTCGCCAGTCGCCATGTGCAGGATGCGGTCGAGATAGGCCGGGTTCAGACCGAAGCTGTCTGGCAGGATGCCGGTCGCCGGCAAACGCTCCCATGCCGCGCCGACGTCGTCGCGCCCCGACAGGACCAGTTCTGCGCCTTCCTGCGCGATGTGGATGGATCGGCCCGGGCTACGGCCGGTCGAGCTGACATGGTCGCCCGAAATGCCGCAGCGCTTGGCGGCCTCTAAAAGGGCGGCTCGGTCCACGGTCGGAGGATCGTCCTGTCGTGCAGGGAGGATGCGCCGAAAGTCGGGAAAGGTGCTGTCGGCCAGTCTGGAGACAAGGTGCAGGTTGCCGGCGGAGACGCAAAGAAGGCGATCCGACAGGGTCATGCTGGCGGTCTGCTGGCCCGCCAGCATGCCGGCCAGCAGTTGTACCGTGCCGGTCGGAACTGTGATGCCGGTCCGCAGCGCCGCGCATGCTCCGAGTGCTTCGGGCAGGCCGGTCGGCAGGTGAACCAGGACATGGCCGTCTGTCGCGACCGCGGAGAGGCCGCCTTCCCTGGCCACCATATGCACGCCGTGAAGGTAGGGCTTGGTCTCATCGACGCCGACGGCAGTCGAGGGAAGGGCAAGAAGCCTGTGCAGCAGCGGCGCCTCGACCTCGATCTCTGGCAGGTCGTCCAGCTTCGCCGTCGGCCAGTCCTCCGAGGGAAGGGTGGCGATCTGCTGCCGTGCGGTGCCGGCGGCGACGTCCAGCCGGCGGGTCTTCGGCCGCTCGGTCAGGCGGATCTCGGCGCCGTTGGGGAGGGCGGAGACGAAAGCGGAGAGGCGCGCCGTCTGGACGGTCAGATCCATCGGTTCATCCTGATCGGTGACCTCGATCGTTGCGGTCAGCCAGCGATCGAGGTCGGTGGCGGTGACCTGCAGGGTGTCGCCCTCGGTCCGCAGGCGGACATTGCTCAGGATCGGGATCGTGTTCCGTCCGGGTGCGACCTGGCGGAGCAGCCGCAGGGCGTCGAAGAGCGGCTTTCGCTCAAGCGTGACGGGCATGGCGTGCCTCCATTTCGTCGTCCTCGATCGCGCGAGCGATCAGGTCGAGCGCCTGGGATCCGGAAAGGGCGTGGACGGGCTGGCCGGCTGCGATCGCGGCCTGGACGCGAGGGCTGAACTGATCGGCCCAGAGGCGGAACCAGTCGAGCGCGATGCCGACGCGCAGAGAGCCGAAGCGGTTGTAGCCGGCGAAGGATTCGAGGCCGCGGTGCTGGCTGGTTGCGTCGAGGATCAGGCGTGCATCGCGCGGACGGGAGCCGAACAGGCGGTCGCCACGCGACCGCATCTTCTCTTCTAGCCAGCCGAGAGGTGCTGCCGGATTGGGTGAAAGGGGTTCGAACAGTCCCATCGCCATCACTCCGGGCAGTGGGGGAGGTAGCGGGCGGCGGCGGCGAGGAAGCGCTCCTCGGCCTCCGGCCAGGGCCAGGCCTTGATCAGGCCGGGCAGGGTGCCGGCGGGGCGCGGCATGATCCGGTGATAGTCGGCCGCGATGATGGGGTGCAGGAGGTCGCGGGCCTCGACCCAGGCGGCGAGGTCGTCGGCGGCCTTGACGGCCTCGTCGTCGACGAAGCGCGGGCGCTCCAGGCCGCAGGCGTCGCGGATGGCCTCGTCCAGGCGCTCGGCGATCGCGGCGAGGGGGCGGTGGCCGACGGAGAGGGGTTGGCGGTGGTCGATGCGGATGTGCATCTCCATCGCCAGCATGCGCTTCATCGGCGAGCTGATGTCGCCGGTCCAGGCCTCGTGCGCGTCGTGCAGCAGGCCGTAGGCGCGGAGGCGGTGATCGGCGGGCAGCAGTTCCGCCACCATCACGCTGTGCTGCGCGACCGAGTAGGGCGCGGCGGTGGCCCCGTTCCAGCGGGACTGCAGGGCCAAATGGTGGGCGATGTCGCGGATCGAGATCTGCCAGGGCTCCGGGTCGAGCAGGGAGACGAGCCGGCCGGAGGCGGCGGGCGCGTTCGGGCTGGCGACCGGGTGGCGGCCGGGTGCGTTCATGGGCGCTGTTCCTGTGCGGTCGAGATTGGCCTCAGCGGCCAGCGGGATCGGCGGTCGGGTGGCGCCGGGAATCGGAGGACGGTGTCGATCGCCTCGGGTCCGTGGTGACGGCGCCAGCTCGGCGCGCCGTCGTGGCGGTCGCGGGCGAGTATCCAGCCGGGGACCGCCACGATGATCAGGTCGTCGATCATGGCTTGGGGCCCTGAACCGCTTTGCGGAGAGCGGAAACGACCTTCAGCGCATCCTTGCGGTAGCTGAGTTCGTCGATGTCAGCGCAACAGGTTCCGCCGTCGCGTTCGGCGTCGCAGCCTTCTCTGCCGCAACACAGGGCTTTGGCCGCGATCGTTACGGCATCCGTCGGCAGCGGATCGGTCGCTGGCCCGGTCGCAGCCGGTCCTCCAGGAGGGCGAGGGCGCGCCGGCGGATCACGGCGAGCATTGGGATCGGCGGGGAGATTGTGTCGCCGCTTCCAGTCGTCGAGCGGGCGGAGCGGGTCAGGCATAGGCCAGTCCTCCGACGGTCAGGGGTGGCGGGGCGAGGCGGGGCGGGTGGACGATTCCGCGCTCCGCCCGGCGGCAAGTCGCCCAGGTCACGGCGAAGCGCAGGGCGGCATCGCGGCGGGGGTGCAGGCCTGTGTGGCAGGTCAGGCCGGTCAGCCGGTCGTGCACGCCTTCGGGCCCTTCCGGCCCCAGGTCGTGGAGCCGAAGCGCGCCCTCGTACTCCAGCCATGTCAGGTCAGGGCGCAGCATGGCGGCTGTCCTCCGGAAGGCGGTCCAGGCCTCGCGCTGCGGCGTAGCTGGCCTTCGCGAACGCGGTCTCGGTGGCGTCCAGGTCGGCGATCACTCGATCGAGGCGGGACATCAGGTGCGGCGGGTAGCGGCGGACTGCGAGTTCCTTCCGGTGTGCTCGCAACCAGTGCAGGGCGGTCCGGGCCGATTCCCGGGACGCTGCGGTGAGGTCAGGGCGCAGCATCGTCAGCCCTCCGCTGTTCTGCTGAGCAGGGCCCGATATGCGGCGGCCCTGCGGGCGATCTCGTCCTGCAGTTCGCTGCCGAAGGCGATGGACAGCTGGGCGATCGCCTTGTCGTAGGCGTCCAGGCGCTGCTGGTCCCTGGATCTGGCGAAGACGATCCGGCCTTCGTCGTCCCGCGCGACACCGCCGCCAGGTTCACGGATGGCTTCGCCGTCGATCCATGCCTCGCGATCCGCCTGCAGCAGCTCCAGCGCGATCCTGCCGCCGATCTCCAGGGCCGCGTGGTACCGGCCGCGGGCAAAGCCGAGTTGTTTGCTGGCCTCGATCCGGGCCTCGATCTCCGCATCGGTGATCACGGCCGGACCTCCCGGCGGACGGCCTGCAGGTCGGCGCGGCGGGCCTCGGTGATGATCAGGTCGCGGGTCGCCTCGATGTCGGCCGGGGTCATGCCGAGGCGCTGCAGGTCGACCTCGGTCAGCGCCTCGCCGCTGCGGACGATCTCCGCGATCTTGCCGGCGATCTCGGGCCGCAGGCGGGCCACGACCTGGGCGGGGAGGGACGGCGGCGGCAGCTGCGGCGCCAGGATCGCGGGGCCGTGCTCCCGCCAGGCGCGGTCGATGGTGCGGTCGGTGTCGGAGTAGGGCATTGCATCACCTGTAGGATAAATACGACACAATGCAGAATGTCGTAAATTTCCTACATGTCAAGCGACAGGATGAAGCCCGCTTGAACTGTCCCGGCCGCTGCGGGAAGCTGGCCGCTGGATCGGCAACCGGAGGGTGCAATGGGCACGCTACTTCAGGTGATCGGCGGGCTCGGCATAGTGGCGGCGGTCGCGTTGCTCGCCATGGCAGGGAACATGAGCGGCGAGGGCCAAGGCGCGATGGCGGCGGGTGCGGCAAGCGCGGGGGCCATGGTCGGGCTTGCGGCCTTCGGCCTGATCGCGGCCGGGTCGGTGATCGCCCGCCTGACCGATACAGCGCGGAACAGCGCAGAGTCCGTGCGGCTGCAACAGAAGATGGCGGCGGCGCTGGACGAGCAGAACGCACGGCTGAAGGCGATCGAGAAGCGCCTGCCCGGGTCAGAAGTGGTCGCGGAAGGGGTGACTGAAGTGGGGACGCCCTCCACAAACCTGCAGCGCGGTCCCTACGAGAGCGAAGAGAGTTTCAGCCGTCGCGTCGACCAGCACAAATGGTCGACAAAAACATAGAGCGATGCGGCACTGGATCGACCCACCGCCAGCTGGGGCCCGCTATCGGTGGCGGGACCTGCGGCACGGGCAGGTAATGGTATGCGTCTGGCTGGGGATTTGGCACAACCCGGCGCGACGGACGCACCACGGGCTGTGGCGGTTGCCAGGCGGGGATGAGCGGTTCGCGGAGCAGCTGGTGAAGTGGGCGGAGCCGCTTGGGCCGCTCGGATAACTGTTCAGATCGTCGGCCAAAGCCCGGCTATGTTTTGGCACTCAGCGGCTATGTCTTTTAGACGGGCGGCGGTGGCCTTGACGCCGGGGTAGACCTTCTCCGAAGCAACATCGATCACTTGGCAATACGCGGGATGAACGATTTCTCCAGCGTTTGCGAGGTGCATCTTGCAATGTTCCTGCAGCATGGCGGAAACGTAGCCGGCCGCTTCGTCATTGAATGGTCGAGTCTTGCTGAAGTGGAACTTGACGGCGCCGACACAGGACTTCCCTTTGGGCCCTGTGCCGTGCAGAACGATCTCGGGCCGGACACTGATCGCGACATTGTGGTAGACAAGGTCGGGGGCCTTGATGCTCCCGAGGCTTGGCTCCGCGCCCTTCAGATCGACATCGTCAAGCATGCCGAGGAACCGTTCCAGCGTATCGATGTTGGAGCCAATGCGGCGCGCCGTGCCGATCTTCCGCGGGCTCGCCTGCTGCAATGCCTTCAACGCCTTGTCCATTGGGGTCGTGTCCAGCGCACCGGCCGCAATGTATTGGGCAATCGCTTCGGAAGCTTCCTTGTGGTACATCCCTATTGAGAAATCCGGATCTGGATACTTTCGTGTTTGCAGTATTTTGCGCTGCCGGGCACCTTTGCTAACAATATATTCTGCCATTTTGTTTACAGATATGCGGGGTTGTTTTATCATGTCATATGCCCTTTATTTTCGGAGTCTGGTGTCATGACCTTTCAAGCTGTCGCCGCGCTGTCGAACAACCAGCGCCTGTGCATCTGTGAAATCACGGATGCGGAAGCGGAAGCGGCGCGGGCCGACGATCCATGCTTTGATGGATTCGGGCTCTACCTGGTTGCCGTCGACGCCACGGACCCGAAGCGTCCAGCGACGGTGCTGGCAAAATTCCTGGCGGAGGACGCGGCGCTGCAGGTGGCGCAGCTCTTCCGTACCCAGCAATTGCTGGAACGCGACGACTCCGTCGTCACTCAAAGTCGCCTCATCAGGCCGATCACGCGGCCGGCGATCTGCACCTCGGACGCCTCGCGTTCGTAGGTTTCGTACTCCGGGTTGCGGGACTTGATCCGCAGGGTCGGCGGGTCGGAGTGGGGGATATGCTCCACCTGTTTGATCACGGTGCCGAGGCCATCCCATAGGGCAAAATAGCCTGGCGGGGTTGGGCGGCGGTTCGCCGTGTCGACCAGCACCTTGTCCCCAGGCGCGAACTCAGGCGCCATACTGTCGCCTATCACCTCCACCACCACACACTCGTCCTGTTTGCCCTGAAGTCGTGGCATCCAGGATCGCGGCAATCCCCATTCGGCGACCGCGGCTTCCTCGGTCGCGACCGCGCCGAAGCCGGCAGAGAGCTGGACGTCATACTCGACGATCCGGCGCATGACGCCGTTGTCGCGGCCTGGCGCCTCTCTGGTCGGTGCGGAATCGGCGCGACCTACCGAGAGGCGGGGCTCAATCGGGTCATCTGGCTCGCGCTCAGGGCTGATCATCTCCGCGAACTCGGGCCAGCGATAACCGAGCGCCTTGCCGATCGCCTCCAGCGTGTCAGACCGCGGATGGCGAGATCGACCTGTCAGAATCGAGTGCACGGCAGACGAGTTGAGCCCCGCCTTCAGCGACAGCGCGTGCATCGAAAGGTCCTGCCGCTCCATCTCGCGCTCCAGGACGCGTTGCAGGTTCGTCATCGTCATGTCGGCAGTTTCCTACACCCGGCGTAGGATGCGGGCGTCGATGTTTCCAGTTGACGTGTAGGAAATTTACGATACGGTCGTTTCCCATGGAGACATGGGAACAAGAGCTGCGCGCTCTGGTGGACAATTTTCTCAGCCGGTCCGGCATGGCGCCCTCCAGCTTCGGGGCGGCAGCGGTGGGTGACCGCGGGCTGGTGACACGCCTGCGCGCTGGCAAGGCCGTGACGGTGCCCACGGCGGACAGGATCCGCCAGTTCATTGCCAACCATGCGCTAAGCGCCGCGGACAAGCCGCCCGAGGTCGCGGGCCCGGCGCAGGCGGCGGATGCGGGCGGCGAGGGCCTGTCGGGCGGCGCAGCCGCGGGGCAGGGCGCGGAGGCCGGCCGCGGCGCGGCGGGCCAGATCTCTGAGGGGGTCGGATCGTGACGGCAGCTGTGTCTTTGTCATGGGCAAATGATGGCGCGCGGCATGGCTGCCGTGCGACCGGGGCGGACACGGTCGGGTTGCATGACCCGGCGGAGCTGCTGGGCCAGCGCTGGGGCGCGTGGATCCGGGGCGTCGGCTCGGCGAAGGAGGTGGCGCGGCTGTTCCGCGCCTCGCCGCGCACGGTCGAGGGCTGGCGGGCCGAGGGGCTGCCGCTGGTACGGCACCTGGCGCAGGCGGTGGCGCTGTGGGGGCAGCCCTTCCTGGAGCAGGTCTTTGCGCCGCTGGTCGAGGCGGACGACGCCGACCTGATGCGGCGGCTGGAGCGTGTCCGGGCCGACATGCTGTTCATTTTGTCGACGACGGAGGCGCTGCACGATGCAGAGACGGCGGCCGGTGCTGGCAGCGATAGCGAAGGTTCTGGAGCAGCTGCACGGCCATCTGTCGCTGTGGCACGGCGACATGGCGTTGGCCTGGCGCGCGCGGCGCGTGCGGTGGTGGCGGTCGCGGTCGTCGCGGCGCTGAGCCTGTCGATCGCGACCGGCGGCGGCGACCAGCAGATGCGGATCCGCGGGCGCGGCCGGCCGGTCGCTGTGCGGCTGCTGGCCGGCGGCGGGCGGGGGGTGGCGTGATGGAGTTCAACACGCTGCACCGTCGGACGGACGGCGGCGTCGTCATCGTTCGGGCTGGCCAGCTGGTTATGGAGGTCGAGCCGGGCCTGTGGGCCGATGCGCTGTGGGACAATTGCGACGCCCTGACCAAGGCCGGTAACGCCCTCGCTGCGCACTGCCTGCTGGGAGGGTTCGTCTTGCACCATAACCTGATGGCGCGTCGGGCGTACGAGGCTGCGCTGCGGGAGGCCCGGCTGCGCGAGCGCACCCCGTCTTGCAGGCCGGCCGTGGCCGAGAGCGCCGAGAATGTGGTGCCGGGCCCGTGGCCGGAGGGTGCCGCATGATCGCGTTCCGCCAGCCCGGCGGGGCGGCCGCTCCGGTGGAGATCTGGATCGGCGATCGCTTCCTCGCTGCGCTTCGCCCGGCGCCGGAGGTGCAGCGGCTGCAATTCTCGGCGCCCCTGCGGCCGGCGGCGACCGAGCAGTATCTGCGTGGGTGGATCGCCGGGGCCATGGCCAACCAGGGCCGGGGCGACCTGGTCATGTCTGTCGGTTTCGACGGCCGGCCGCGTCCTCCCCATTCCGGTCCTGTCGCGCCGCGTGGCGCGGCGGAACGGTCCGAAGCTTCGCCGGTCGACCTGTCGTCGCCGGCGGAGTGCCCGGCCGGGCCCCCGCCCGGCCTTGGCGTTTCCTCCCTAAACTCGGCGGCCGGCGTCTCGGTTGCGGCAAACTCCCCTGTCGCCGGCCGCCATCCTTTTGAGGAGGAGACGCCGTACCGGTGGATCGCGCAGGTCTATGGGCTGGTCTACCGGCCCGGCGACCGGGTGCGGGCCACGCCCTTCGTCGACATGACCGGGACGGTCCAGTCGCCGCCCGACGGTGCGGTGGATGGCGGCCGGGTGGTCGTGGTCGAGGCGGACGGGTGCGGCTCGCCGATGCACTGGCATCCCTGCGACCTGGTCCGGCTGGTGGGTCAGGGGGATGGCCGGCGGGAGGGGCAGCGGTGACGGGGCTTGGCGGGCGGGCCGTCGGCCATGGCCGCGGCGGCGAGATAGCTCTGCTCCAGCGGGTCGCCCCGCAGATAGGAGCACCAGGGTGCGGCCTGGCCGGCGCGCAGCAGGGCGAGGGCGAGGTCCTGACCCGCCACGATGCAGGTCGCGACGATGCGGCCATAGGTGACTTCGCCCGGGCGCGGGTGGCATTCGATCGGTCCGGCCGCGACCAGGTCGCGGAGCGCGGCGGTTGCGCTGTCGTAGCCGCGCTCGCCACGCTCCGGCGTGTCGATGCCGTAGATCCGGACCCGGACCCGGCCGGCGCGGCCGTAGACGTCCAGGGTGTCGCCGTCGACCACCCTGACCGGGCCGGTCAGCAGCTCCGCCGGGGACGCGCCGGACTGGCAGGCCAGCAGCAGGACGGTGGCCAGGACGGCAGCGGCGGTGCGGGTTCGGTGGGTCATGGTGGCCGGGTCTGTAGCACAGACAAATGTCCGCCGGCGAGGCGGGCGCGATGAGGACGCGGGCCGGCGCCGCACCGGTGCCGCGAGGTGCTCGCGGCCGGGATTGCCATGGCGTTCCTGAGCAGCCTGGGCGGCCTATGATGGCCGATCCCTACGCCGAATTCCTGGCGGCGAAGGCGCTGGTGGATCCACCGACGGGGATCGCGGCGCCGGTGCCGCTGCCGGAGGCGCTTTTCCCGTTCCAGCGGGACATCGTGCGCTGGGCGCTGCGGCGCGGGCGGGCGGCGCTGTTCGCCGGGACGGGCCTGGGCAAGAGCCTGATGGAGCTGGCCTGGGGCGAGGCGGTGGCGCAGCATACCGGCCGGCCCGTCCTGCTGCTGACGCCCCTGGCCGTGGCCGCGCAGATGATGCGCGAGGCGGAGAAGTTCGGCCTGACGGCGCGCCAGGTGCGCGACCAGGGCGGGGTTGGGCCCGGGGTCAATGTCACGAACTACCAGAAGCTCGGGCATTTCGACCTGTCGGCCTTCGGCGGCGTCGTGCTGGACGAATCCAGCATCCTGAAGAGCCATGACGGGCATTACCGGACCCGGCTGATCGAGGCCTGCCGGGGGGTTCCGTTCCGCCTGGCCGCGACGGCGACGCCGGCGCCGAACGACCATATGGAGCTGGGCAACCATGCCGAGTTCCTGGGCGTGATGCGGCAGACCGACATGCTCGCCTGCTTTTTCACCCACGACGGCCGCGACACGAAGACCTGGTCGATGAAGGGCCATGCGCAGGGGCCGTTCTGGCGCTGGATGGCGAGCTGGGCGGTGATGCTCCGCAGCCCGGCGGACCTGGGCTATGACGACCGCGCGCACCGCCTACCGCCGCTACGGCAGGTGCAGCATACGGTCGAGGTCGCGTACCGGCCCTGTGTGGAGACCGGAATGCTGTTCCCGGCCGAGGCGCGGACGGTCACCGAGAAGGCCGCGGCGAAGCGCGGCAGCCTGTCCGATAGGGTCGCGCTGGCCGCACGTATCACGCCGGCCGACCGGCCCTTCGTCTGGTGGTGTCACCTGAACGCCGAGAGCGAAGGCCTGGCGCGGGCGATCCCCGGCGCGGTGGAGATTCGCGGCGCCGACAGCGAGGCGGAGAAGGAGCGGAAGCTGGTCGCCTTCAGCGAGGGCCGGATCCGGGTGCTGGTGACCAAGCCGGCGATCGCGGGCTTCGGCATGAACTGGCAGCACTGTGCCGATACCGGATTCGTCGGGATGAACGACAGCTTCGAGCAGGTCTACCAGGCGGTGCGGCGGTTCTGGCGCTTCGGGCAGGCGCAGCCGGTCACCGTGCACTTCATCGCCGCCGAAACCGAGGGCGCCGTGGTCGCGAACATCCGCCGGAAGGAGGCGGATGCCGAGCGGCTGGCGCAGGCGATGGTCGATCATATGGCCGACCTGTCGCCGGCGACGATCCGCGGCGCGACCCGCGACCGCGCAGAGTACGACCCGAAACTGCCGATGGAGGTGCCGCAATGGCTGAAGGCTGCGTGAAGGCTATCGACCAGGTCGTCACCGATGCCTACGCGATCTACCAGGGCGATGCCTGCGAGCTGATCCGGGGGGTGCCGGACAATTCCATCGGCTTCGGGCTGCACAGCCCGCCGTTCGAGGGGCTGTACAAGTTCAGCAACAGCGACCGCGACATCTCCAACAACGAGGGGGATGCGTTCTGGCGGCACTACGGCTTCCTGATCGCCGAGCTACTGCGGGTGGCGATGCCCGGGCGGATCCACGCCGTGCACTGCATGCAGCTGCCGACCAGCAAGTCGCGGGACGGGTTCGTCGGCATGCGCGACTTCCGGGGCGAGATCGTGCGGGCCTGGGAGGCGGCCGGCTGGCTGTTCCACAGCGAGGTCTGCATCTGGAAAGACCCGGTCGTGGCACAGCAGCGGACGAAGTCTCTGCGGCTGCTGCACAAGCAGGTTGTGAAGGACAGCTGCATGTCCGGGCAGGGCCTGGCCGACTATATCGTCGCGTTCCGCAAGCCGGGGGAGAACCCGGCGCCGGTGGCGGGGTGCTTCGACCGCTGGATCGGCGAGGGGGAGGGGCCGGACCGGAGCAAGTACACCAGTCCGACGGACGGGCGGAACTGGTATTCGATCGAGGTCTGGCAGCGCTATGCCTCGCCGGTGTGGATGGATATCCGGCAGTCGCGGACCCTGCAGCACCGCTCTGCGCGGGACCCGGAGGACCAAGCGCATATTTCGCCGCTGCAGCTGGATGTGATCGAGCGCTGCATCGACCTGTGGAGCAATCCCGGCGACACGGTGCTGACGCCGTTCCTGGGGATCGGCAGCGAGGTCTATGCCGCGGTCGCGGCGGGCCGCCGCGGGATCGGTTTCGAGCTGAAGCCGACCTATTACCGCCAAGCGTCGCGCAACGTGGCAGAGGCCGCGGCGCAGCGCGATGCGGCGAATCTGTTCACGGCGGCCGAGTGATGCGCCACGCAGCTCGATCTGCCCCTCCCTCGATGCGCTGGCGTGGGCGGCTGAATGGACGGGATTGACGCCGCGCCGGCTGGCGGCGGTGACTGGCTTGTCGACGAGGCGATTGCCTACTGGTGCGATGCGCAGAGCGGGGCGGTGCGGGACTGGCTGGTCGGGGTGGTCGGGGTACCGGACAGGATCGAGGGCGGCCGGCCGGTGCCGGCCTTCGTGCCGGGCGGGCTGTGGCGGCTGGTGGTCGGGGTGGCGCGTGTCGAGTTCGACCCGGCCGGGCATGGCCTGGCGCGGAGCTGGGCGCCGGTCGATGCGCCGTCCGGGACGCGGCACGGGGCGGCGGCGATCACTGTGCCGGTCTGGCAGAGCGGGATCATCGTCGACCTGCTGGCCCTGCATCCGGAGCGGCCGGAGCTGTGGGCCTGCCGGACCGGCGACCTGCCGGACATGCTGGGGATCGAGATGCAGGACCTGCGGCAGGTCGGGCCGGTCGCCGACGGGGCGCCGTTGCGGGTCTGCCGGTCGCCGCTGGCCTGGCTGCGGCACCTGTTGCGGGGGCATCTGGCATGGCAGGCGGAGGTGCGGCGGGTCTGGCCGCAGGTCGTGCGCGACGCGGTCGCGGGGCGGCCCGGCGGGGCCGATCCCTGGCCGGGCGGCTGGCGGGGCCTGCGCCGGGCGCGGGGCTGGCTGGCGGTTGACGGCTGG